>QXGG01119680.1_pt1 | contig 31654 bp, 30 predicted proteins | sample 1982491 | NCBI WGS metagenome assembly QXGG01 (sample SAMN09924614, study PRJNA488089) | Wastewater metagenome, whole genome shotgun sequencing project. | isolation source: South African research farm wastewater | place: South Africa: Irene, Agricultural Research Council, Animal Production... | reverse complement strand
GGGGGGAAACGGCGCGCATCGGCGATTGATGTTCATCTGGCCCCCGTCGCTAAGTCAGAAGTCTGGATGCCCACCCGGCAACGGCCGTCTTCGCGCAAGCAGATGCGCTCGCGGAATCGTGCAAGATCACCCGAGAAGACATCATCTTCATCGGGTACCGAGCGAATCAGATCGGACAGGGGCCCCATCGTCGGCGAGCCGGTTACCAGCCGATGGTAGAGCCAGCGGCCATCCTTGATGGTGGTCAGAAGGCCAGCCTGACGCAGCGTTTTCAGGTGGCGAGAGAGCTTGTATTGCAGCTCTTGGAGGCTGTCCACCAATTCGCACAGACAGATCTCTTCGCCAGTATCTACGAGCAGACGCATGATGCGAATGCGGGTCCGGTCGGCCAAGGCCTGGAAGACTTCTTCGGGTTTGACGGTGATGAGATGCATAGTTGCATCATAGTGCAAGCGTGCAGAACCGCTGAGCCTTCTGCGCCGCGAACAACATCTGCGGGGCAGGCCGCTGGTTAGCTCACAACAGTGCTTTCATCTTGCTACCGCCGAGCGCCTGAGGTGACCGCCTGCGCGCCGTTGCCGCAGGCGGTCGGGCGGAGTCACTTCAGTGTGAAGCGTGCCGTGGTGGAAGGCTTGCCCGGAAGGGTGACAACCGCGACCAGCTTGGTGCCGGCGCCGACCTTGAAGCTACCCTTGGCTTCGAGTCGATCACCTGCAGGCTTGAGCTCGACATCTTGCTTGTTTGCGCCAGACAGCAGCGTGAGCTTGGCACTGCCGTTTGCCACATCAACAGGCTTGCCGTGATCGCGAAGATGCAACTGGATCACCTCGGGCTTGGCAACGAGTTCGAGATCGAGATCCTTGACCTCGACCACCACGCCTCCATGCATCGATTCATGCTCGTGAGCATGGTCATGCTCGTCGGCTGCAAAGGTGGGGCCCACAGACACGAGAGCAGCGAGGGCGACGACTTTTGAGAACTTCATGGTTTTTCCTTTCTGGTTTGCATGAGGCGGGTTAAGCAGCGTCAGAATGCTTCGGCGTTTCGATCGTCGAGCAGACTCTCTGCATCGCGGCGGCCGAAGAGCCAGAACATTGCAGGGGTAAGGAAGGTATCCAGCAGGGTCGAACTGATGAGGCCCGAGAAGATCACCACGGCCACCGGATGCAGAATCTCGGTACCCGGGCGCTCGGCCTCGAACAGCAGCGGTGCAAGCGCAAACGCGGTTACCAGTGCGGTCATCAGCACCGGCGACAGGCGCTCGATCGAGCCCCGCAGGATCATCGTGTGGTCGAAGCTCTCGCCCTCGATACGCATCAGGTTGAGGTAATGACTCACCTTGAGGATGCCGTTTCGCACCGAAATACCTGCAAGCGTGATGAAGCCGACGAGTGCCGCCACCGACAGCGGCTGACCGGAGATCCACAGTCCAATCACCGCCCCGACCAGTGCGAGCGGAATGTTCGCCATGATGAGCGCCGAGAGTCGAACCGACTTGTAGCGGCTGTAGAGCACGACGAACATCAGCACGAGTGAGACGATCGAAAGCAACCCGACCAAACGGGATGCCTCTTCCTGAGCTTGGAACTGCCCGCCGAGGGTGATGAAGTAGCCCTCGGGCAACTTAAGGTCGGCCACGACGGTGCGGATGTCCTCGACGACCTCCGATAGCGGACGCTGCTGCGCATTGGCCGAGAGCACGATGCGGCGCTTACCGTCGTCCCGGCTCACTTGGTTCGGACCGTCACCATCCTCGATCGACGCCAGCTTCGACAAGGGCACATGTCCGGTCGGCGTTTCGATCAGGATCTGAGCCAGCCCGTCGACCGAGCGCGCCGTTTCCGGTAGGCGAACGACCAATGCGAACCGTCGACCACCCTCGACGATCTGGGTGACCTTCTCGCCCTCGACGAGGTTTTGCAGCGCGGCCAGAATCTGCGGTGCCGGCACCCCGTAACGGGCAGCGGCCGCATAGTCGATCCGCACCTTGATCTGCGGCGCGAGCACTTGCTTCTCGATCTCCAGGTCAGCGAGCCCCGGAGTGGCGGCAAGCCGCGTTCGCAATACGTCAGCCTGACCGCGCAGGGTGTCGAGATCCTCGCCGAAGATCTTGATCGCGATCTGCGAGCGCACGCCCGACAGCATGTGGTCGATGCGGTGTGAGATCGGTTGCCCGATCGCGATCGCAGCTGGCAGATTGACCAGTCGCGACCGGATGTCTGCGGTGATCTCACCCATTGAGCGGCTCAGCTCACCGGCGGGTTTCAGCCCCACATCGAGCTCGCTGACGTGGACACCTTCCGCATGCTCGTCAAGCTCGGCCCGCCCGCTTCGGCGCCCGACGTGCGTCACTTCGGGAACCTGTTTCACGAGCACTTCCGCTTGCTGCGCGAGCACGGTCGACTCCGCCAGGGTAACGCCCGGGTTGAGCCGCATGCCGATCAGCAAGGTGCCTTCGTTGAACGGCGGCAGAAAGGTCGTGGGGAAGAACGGTACCGCAGCGGCAGCAATTGCCACCGCAACCGCACCCGCTGTGACGGCCGCCCTGGGGTGCTCGAGCACCCCCTGCAACGCCCCGCGATAACGTGCCTTGAGCCAGGCGAGCAAGCGCGTGTCACCGTGATCGAGGGACTTCATCCGGGGAAGCAGGTAAAAGGACAGCACCGGCGTCACGGTCACCGAGACGACCAACGAGGCGAGCGTGGAGACGATGAACGCCACGCCGAGCGGCACGAACAGCCGCCCCTCCATGCCAGGCAGCGCGAACAGCGGCAAGAACACCAGCACGATGATGATCGTCGCGTAAAGGATGGCCGAGCGCACTTCCATCGTTGCGCGCGCCACGAGTTCGATCGGGTGAAGCCGATGGTCGTGATGCTTTGCGCGGTCCTCCTTCAATCGGCGCAGCACGTTCTCTACGCCCACAACCGCATCGTCGACCAAGCCGCCAATCGCAATCGCGAGACCACCAAGGGTCATCGTGTTGATCGACTGCCCGAAATACTTGAAGACCAACGCCGTCATGAAGATGGACACCGGAATCGCGGTGAGCGCGATGATCGTCGGGCGCAGGGTGCCGAGAAAAAAGAAGAGGATTGCCGCAACGAACACCGATGCACCAATCAGCTTACCCTTGAGCGTGCTGATCGATGCCTCGATGAAAGTCGCCTGCCGGAAGGTCACCTCCGGCGCATCCATCCCGGCCGGGAGCGATATCTTCATCTCTTCGAGCGCGGTTTCGATCGAGCGAGTCAGGTGAATGGTGTCCGCCGTAGGCTGCTTCTGAATGCCGAGGATGACGGCCGGCTTGCCCTCGAAGCCCGCATCCCCCCGTTTGGGCGCCGCTGCGAAGGTCACGGATGCGATCTGACGCAGCAGGATCGGCTGGCCATCTCGCGCAGTGATCGCGAGGTTCTTCAGATCCTCCAGGCTCGAGGTCCGACCGAGATGGCGGATGAGATATTCGCGCCCGTTCAGTTCGAGAAAGCCCCCCGAGGTGTTCGACGAGAAGCCTCGAATCGCCCCTTCCAACTGCTCCAACGAAACACCGAGCTCAGCCATACGGCGGGTGTCGGGCTGAACCTGGAACTGCCGCACCTCCCCGCCAATCGGGATGACTTGCGCGATGCCGGGGATCGCCATCAGGCGCGGACGAAGAACCCAGTCCGCATACTCTCGGACCTGCATCGGCGAGATCTTCGCCGTGTCGATCGGGATCGCGATCTGCATGATCTCGCCCATGACCGAGCTGATCGGCCCCATGCGCGGAATCACGTCTTCAGGCAACCCTTCCTCCATGGCTGAGAGGCGTTCCGACACCATCTGCCGGGCGCGGAAAATCTCGGTACTCCAGTCGAAGGTCACGTAGATGAAGGACAGCCCCGAGCTCGAGGTAGAGCGCACTGACTCCACGCCGGGCAAACCATTCATGGTGGTCTCGAGCGGAAAGGTGATGAGTTGCTCGACCTCCTCCGCCGCCATGCCACCGGCTTCGGTCATGATCGTGACCGTCGGCTTGTTGAGATCCGGAAATACGTCCACGGGTGTTCGCGAAAGCGTGAACGCACCGTAGGCCATCAGTACCAGGCTGGCGATAATCACCAGCAGCCGGTTACCAAGGCTGTTGTCGAGTAGCCACTTGAACATCGGATAGACTCCCGGTCAGCGGATCTGGTTGATCAGCGTGGCGGCACGGGAGGCGACCCGCTCGCCGGCTTCGAGGCCGGACGTCACCGCAATGTTCACGCCGTCCAGCGGCGCGATCGTGACGGTCCGGGACTCGAAACGTTCGGGCGCCGTCTTTACCCAGACGATGGTTTGGTTTGCCGAATTCTTCAGCACCGATGCTGCGGGAACGCTTACACCCTGCTGCGTGCTGCGCGACTGGACGAAGACCTCGACCGGCTGCCCCACGGCAAGAAGGGCCAGCGCTTCACCTTCGGCTGCAAAGGCGAGCGGCAAGGCCTGCTCGCGCAGGCTGCGGGCGGCGCCGATGAAGGTGAGCGGGATCCGCTGGTCGCCGACCGCAAGACTTGCAGAGGCGACATCCGCCGCTATTTCTGGATCATAGGAGAGCGCCTCGACGCGCAGCCGCTTCGGGTCGACGATCTCGAACACGAGCTCGCGCGCATCGACCACTTGGCCTGACACGGCGTTAGTCGATGCGATCACACCGCTGACGGGTGCGGTCAGGACATCACGGGCATTGAGGCCACCACCGATCGCTTTCGATCTGGCCCTCAGGCTGGCAAGCTCGCTTTCGGCCGCCTCGATCTCCTTGCGCGGTACCGTGTCGGCGAGTTCCTTCAGACGCGCAAGGCGCTTTTCCACAAGGGCCCTGGCCGCGTGCAGCTCGGCCAATTGCGCCATCTGGTTAGACCGCTCGATCTGGTCCGTCGAAGGACTAACGTAAGCCAGCACGTCCCCCTTCTTCACGGCCTGACCGACGCTTGGCAACCCCTGCGGGCCCGCCTCCAGGCGCCCAGCCACCATGGCCTGCACCTTTCCGCCGGCATTCGGGTCCATGACCACCTTGCCGGCCAGCGCGGTGGTACGCGGCAATTCGCCGGCTTCCGTAACCAACGTGCGAACACCGATCTGGCGTTGTGCCGGCTTGGGCAGAAAGACACTGCCATCGGCTTGCCGTTGTGGCCCATTGCCTCCTGCCACAACTGGACCTTCATCGCCATGATCATGGCCTTCGCCAGCAAAGGCATTCCACGAGGCACTGGCCGATACCAGCGCCAGCGCAGCAAACAGTACGCTCAGCTTCATGCGGCACCTCCAGTCGAGCGATTACGCGAATTCCCCTTGCGAAGCACAACCCAGCCGATGAGGCCTAGCACAAGCCCCCCCGCGCCTGCCCCAATTGCGTAGGGTTTCATGTCCAATTCGGCAACCTCTTCGTGCGCCTCGGCGGCGGTCTCATGCAAGTCGAGCTCACCAGCGAGCAAATCGGCGTCCTGACCGGCAATCACCGTTGCCGTGACAGAGACGACACCCGGCTTGAGCGTCTCCTCGAGCGTGGCCTCGAACTCACCGTCGGCATGGGGCGAGAGCGCAACGGCCTTCCCATCGAGTTCCAGATCGACCTTTGCGTCCTTGACCGGACTGTTGTCAGCGAAGTGGTCAAGATAGACGGTGACGTTCTTGCCATTCACTACGCCGACCAGCTCGAAGAGTTCCGAGACGGCGGTAAATCGCGGCAATGCCGGGCCCGCTGTGGTCGCGGGCGCTTCTCCATGGTCGTGTCCGTCACCGGCCAGCGTTTGCGGGGCAAGCCCGGCAAGCACGGCAGCGAGGCTCCATGCCGCGAGGGTATGAGTGGATTTCATTTTGGGGATCCTGTTATTCATTCGGGAAGCAGGCCCAACACTTGGCGCTGGGCCGAGATGGCGGCTGCCAGATCAATACGCGCGCGCGCGAGCTCGCGTTCAGCTTCGGCCGCCTCGAATTCGATGCGCAGACGGGTCGGCAGATCGGCCTCACCGAGGCGGAACGCCTTCTCGAAGAAGCCGCGTGAAGCCTGTGCGAGGTCGGAGCGCCGTTCAGCAGCGGCGACCTGCTGCCGTCTCAATTCGACGCGCTGGTGCGCCATCTCTGTTTCGGCCAGCAGACGTTCGAGTTCGATCTGGAGTTGCGCCTCGGCCTCGATGGCCTCTGCATTGGCGCTTGCAACGCGGGACCGGCTGCGCGAACCGGAACCAAGCGGAATGCGCAAGCCCAGCGTGACTGTCTGTTCCCAGGATTCACCCGATGCGCCGCGTTCGCGGGTGGTCGTGACACTCAACTCCGGATTCGCGCGGCCCTGAACGCTGGCAAGGGTCATCGTGCGCCGCGCAACATCGACCCGATCACGCAGCTCGGCCACTGCAGGGTGCGCCGTCTCAAGAATCTGTGTCGGTGTCGCAGCGGAGGGGACGGGCTCCGGCGCAGACACCCCGCCGGATGAGCGTTCTGGCCCGATTCCAGTGAGCGTGCGCAACTGCTGTGCAGCATCTGCAAGGGCGCTTTCTGCCTCGGCGACGGCGGCTTCAGCTGTAGCTTGCACACCGTCGGCCTGATGCTGATCTGCGCGCGCCAGATCACCCGCCTTGATGCGCTTGGCCACGTCGGCGGCCAGTTCGCGGGCGTTCTCGAGACCCGCCCTCGCCAGCGTCACATCTACGCGCGCGCGTTGCCAATCCCAATAAGCTGTGCGTACCGCTGCAGCGGTGCGCAACTGCGCGCCGCGAGCCCGGCTCGCCGTGGCAGCTATTTCGGCAGTGGCGAGGGCTGCAGTGCTCGAACGTTCGCCCGACAGCCAGATCGGAACCGCGATGCCGACCTCGTACTCACGGCTCCCGCGATTACTGTCCAACTGATCGGTTTTACCGGCTACCTCTAGGGCGGGCGGTTCGACAAACCAACTGTCGGCACTGTCGCGGCGCGCTTGCGCCGCTTCCTGTTGAGTCGTGAGCGACAGCGCTTCAGGCTGACGTGCCCATGCTGCCTCGAAAGCGTGCTTGAGGGATAAGGCGGTACTTGGAGCCGGGGGGGCGGGCTGCTGCGCCCAGGCACCAGTGACGGCAAGGCCGAGCATTAGCCCAGGCAGCCATTTGAGACGAAGTTGCTGAAACATCCAATTCTCCGTTGATGTAAAGGCACGGGGAATCGGCAGAGGGCGATCGGACCGATCGCAATGGACGCGTGACGCTACCGCTCAAAGCGGTAGGAACATCAAGAGGGAATGAAGGCGACCGCCCTGCCGATCAGGCTGGGCGGGCCCATTTAGGGCGTTCGGGCTCTGCGGGATGCTCCGCAAGTGAGCACCCAGGTGTGACGCCGATGGGGAGGGATGCCTGATGCTGTGTGAATAGCGCGCTGGACTCACTCATTACTGCTGAAGAGCCCACCACCTGGCACGATGCGCAGTCTGTGTGTGCGCCCTTCGTCAAGCCCCCTTTTTCCTTGCCTCTTGCATCTTCGGTGTGACGATGCGCGTGATGACCAAAATGATTGGCTGCGGCACCGGATTCGTGCGCGCAGTAATCGCCCACCGCCGCCCAACTCAGTTGGGCAGGCAGCAGGATCAAGAGGAAAGTCGCAAGCCAACGACGCATGGCGCGGATTCTATCAATAAGGATTTGCTATCGTCGACAACGACGGTAGCAATGGGCAGACCAAACGGCGCTTTACGAGAACCTGCTGGGCGAAACGCCTGGACAGCCCGACGTCTCGCGCCGATAGGTGGCTTCAGGAGCCACTGTACAGTTCATTCATGTACGCGCGCTCTGTCGGGGTCATGTCGACCAGCTCCTTGAGGACTTCTGCACGGGTCTTGCCGGGTCCGGAAGTACGCGAGGGCACCGCGAGGCCACGCTGCAGGTAGAAATAGCTGCCATCGGCCTTTGCCTGCTCGAGCTCGCGCAACACCTCGGCGCGGGTTTTCGTGCTCGTGGAGTGATCCGGATGGAACGTGAACCCCTGCTCGCCGGGAGCGGGATGCCACAGCGAGCTGGCTTGCGCAGCCGCAGGAACGACAAGGACGGCAGCAAGAAGCGAAAAAAGGGCAGTGGTGCGGGTTTTCGACATGACGAGACTCCTTCGTTCAACGTGAGAGGTGGCGTTCGGCATAAGCCGCTTGGCGTCGCCTTGCACCGAACACGTCGCGGACTTTAAGGGTCCATCCTCGTCGAATCGCGAACTGCCAGATTACGATTTCGTAATGTGATGGTTTCGGCATCTCCGCGATAATCGCTGCATGAAGATTCTGGTTGTGGAAGACGAGCCCAAGCTCGCCGAATACCTACGCAGGGCGCTCACCGAAAGCAATTACATCGTGGATGTCGCGCACAGCGGCACGGATGGCCGCTATCTCGCGACCGAAGGGCATTACGACCTCGTCCTCCTCGACGTCATGCTTCCGGGGCTGGATGGCTATGCCGTCTTGCAAGAACTGCGTCGGGGCAAACACGTACCCGTCCTGATGCTGACCGCGCGGGACGAGGTCGAGGATCGGGTCAGAGGCCTGCAGGCGGGTGCCGACGATTACCTGGTGAAGCCGTTTGCTCTGTCCGAGTTGCTCGCTCGCGTGCAGGCCTTGTTGCGGCGCGGTGTCTTGCGCTCGGATAGCCAGGATTCAACGGTGCTCCGTTTGGCGGACCTCGAACTCGACCTGGTTCGGCGCAAGGCGTCACGATCCGGGCAGCGCCTCGACCTGACCGCCAAGGAGTTCACGTTGCTGACGTTGCTGCTGCGCCGGCAAGGGCAGGTCCTTTCCCGTACCGCGCTCGCAGCGCAGGTGTGGGACATGAATTTCGACAGCAATACGAACGTGGTCGAAGTTGCGGTGCGCCGGTTGCGCGGCAAGATCGACGACGCTTTCGAGAAGAAGTTGTTGCATACCGTGCGCGGCATGGGATACGTCCTTGAGGACCGGAAGCCCTGAGAATGCGCAATCCGCGTTCGCTTAGCCGCTGGTTATCGTGGTGGCTCGCCGTGCTGGCCTCGCTGGGGCTCGGCTTGGTCTGCTCGATCGTTTACGTGGGCGCGAGTCTAAATCTCTCCAACAAGCAGACGGACGAACTGCGGCACAAGCGGGACATAGTGCGCCATCTCGTCGGCGAGATCGCAACGCGGGACGCGTTGCCGAGCCTGCGTCACAAGCTCGACGACTTCTTTGTGGGCCATGCCAACCTCGAGTTACGGCTGATCCAGGGATCTGACGCTCTTCTGTACGCAACTCCGGCGCGTTCAAGCCCCGGCGCAATCCTGCGGCGGGATGAGTTCGAAATCTCCGTGCCATGGTCGCCCACAACCATGCTGCGCGCCGAATTGATGCTCGACAGCAGCGCCGACGCGCTGCTTTTGGAGCAGTTGGCCTGGACGCTACTCGCGAGCGCCCTTGGTGGAGCGGCGGCCATCTCAGTGGGCGGCGCATGGCTCGTTCGTAGAGCGCTCTTGCCTGTTCGCGACCTGGCTCGACAAGCAGCGGCCCTAAGCCCGGAAAGCGTTGGACAGCCGCTTGACGGCTCCGCCCAGGCACAGGAGCTTCAGCCGTTGGTCACACAATTCAACGCGCTCCTGGTTCGATTGAACCGCGCATATCAACAACTGGAAGGGTTCAACGCCGATGTCGCTCACGAGCTGCGCACACCGCTGGCGACCTTGATTGGTGAGACCGAGCTAGCTCTGAGTCGTCAGCGCGATGTCGCCGAACTGCGCGATGTGCTCGGATCGAACCTCGAGGATCTTCAACTTTTAGCGGGGCTGGTCAATGACATGTTGTTCTTGTCCCGGGCCGATCGCGGGGAGCGCGCCCGTCGCCACCGTGTGGATAGCCTGGCCGAACTGGCGTCCGAGGTCATCGAATTCCACGAAGCGTCAATGCAGGAGGCCGGCGTGACTGCGCGCTTACGCGGTGACGGCATGGGCACAGTCGATGCTGGGTTGGTTAGGCGTGCGCTCTCGAACCTGTTCGCCAATGCGACCCGTTTTGCAGAGCGCGGATCGGTAATCGAGGTCGATATCAAGCAGGACGCAGATGGCCGCATTTGCCTGTCTGTCAGCAACACGGGCCCTGTCATCCCCCCGGAGCATTTGCCTCGTCTATTCGACCGCTTTTATCGGGTTGATGGGGCCCGCGAACATCGCGACCATAACCACGGGCTCGGCTTGGCGATCGTAGCTGCGATCGCGCGAATGCATGGCGGCGCCACCTTTGTGCGGTCAGCTGCCGGAACGACGAGCGTTGGCCTTACCATGACCGTTATGGATAGCTGTTCATAACGGCCATCGGACTAAACCGCTCGCGCGGTAGGGGTGTGCTGAACCGTTCGTGACGAGCATCGAAGTTCGTGGTTTCCATCGGCAGCAGGCTTGCCATGTTGGGAGATGAGGCAATCGGCCTCGTCTTCGACAGGAGCAAGCCATGGATACCCCGACTCGTCCCGTCAGCCCCTTGCGCCAGCGCATGCTCGACGACATGCGGATGCGCAAGCTCACCCCCAAGACGCAGAGTGCGTACATCCGCGCGGTGTGCCGGTTCACGCGCTATCTGGGGCGCGCGCCCGATACCGCCACGGTGGAGGACCTGCGCAACTACCAGTTGCACCTGGTCGATACCGGCACCTCGCCGATGTCGCTCAACGCCGCGATCAGCGGGCTGAAGTTCTTCTTCGACATCACGCTCCAGCGCGGCGAATTGATGGCACGAATGCAGCCGGTCCGGCTGCCGCAGCGCCTGCCGGTGGTGCTCAGCCGCGAGGAGGTCGCGCGACTGATTGCCGCCTGCAACAATCTCAAGCACCAGACGGCGCTCTCGCTCGCCTACGCGACCGGACTGCGAGCGAGCGAAGTGGTCTCGCTCAAGGTCAGCGACGTCGACAGCGGGCGCATGACCCTGCGGGTCGAGCAAGGCAAAGGCCGCAAGGATCGCTACGCGATGCTCTCGCCCTTGCTGCTGGAGCGGTTGCGTGTGTGGTGGCGGGTCGCTCGGGCGCAGGGCAAGATGCTCGACGGCGGCTGGCTGTTCCCGGGCCTCAACCCAATCGAGTCGCTGAGCCCGCGCCAACTCAATCGCGCTGTTCAGGCCGCCGCCCTGGCGGCCGGCATCGACAAGCGGGTGTCGATGCACACGCTTCGCCACTGCTTCGCGACCCACCTGCTCGAGCAGAAGGTCGACATCCGCATCATCCAGGCGCTGCTCGGCCACAAGAAACTCGACACCACGGTGATCTACACCCAGGTCGCCACCGACCTGCTGCGCGAAGTCGTCAGTCCGCTGGAGACCTTGCAGTCGGCGTAGGCGCATCGTGGCTCGCCCCGCACTGGAGGTCGCGGACATCTTCCGCGCCTTCGGGCCGGCGTGGCGTCTCGCCCAGCACGGTCACCTGAGCCTTGGGCAGTTGAAGGTCATGTCGGCCATCGAACAGTGCCGCACTGCGGCGCTGGGCGGGCACGTGCTGCGCTGTGAGGCCTGCGGGCAGATCGACATCAGCTACAACTCGTGCCGCAACCGGCACTGCCCGAAGTGTCAGGCGCGGGCCGCCCAGCGTTGGCTCGAGGCCCGGCAGGCGGATCTGCTGCCGGTCGAGTATTACCACGTGGTCTTCACGCTGCCGGCGCCGATCAGCGCATTCGCCTACACCAACAAGGCGCTCGTCTATCGGCTGCTGTTCGAGGTCGCCGCCGAGACGCTGCTCACCATCGCTGCCGATCCGAAGCACCTCGGCGCGACGATCGGCGCCACGCTCGTGCTGCACACGTGGGGTTCGGCGATGACGCACCACCCGCACGTGCACGGCATCGTCCCCGGCGGCGGCCTGTCGGCCGACGGGCAACGCTGGATTGCCTGCCGGCATGGCTTCTTCTTGCCGGTCCGCGTGCTCTCGCGGCTGTTCCGGCGGCGTTTCCTGGAAGAGCTGGCGAAGGCGCATCACGCCGGCGTGCTGCGCTTCTTCGGCGAGTTCGCCCCGCTGGCACAAATGGCCGCGTTCCTGCGCTGGCTCGCGCCGCTGCGCACGAGCGAATGGGTCGTCTATGCCAAGCGGCCCTTCGCCGGCCCCGAGGCGGTGCTCGCCTACCTGTCGCGCTACACCCATCGGGTGGCGATCTCGAACCGTCGCCTGGTCTCCCTCGACGGGGGCAGCGTCTCCTTCCGCTGGAAGGACTATCGCGCCAAGGGGCGCACCCGCCACAAGACGATGACGCTCACCGCCGGGGAGTTCATGCGCCGTTTCCTGCTGCACGTGCTGCCGTGCGGCTTCCACCGCATCCGGCACTACGGCTTGCTCGCCAACGTGGGACGGCGGCAGAACCTGGCTCGTGCGCGGGGACTGCTTGGCGCAACGCCTCCAGACGAGCCACGCACCATCGCCTCGGCGTCGGAAGCCACCGCGCTGCCGACCACGCCCACCACCGGCTTCGTGTGTCGCTGCTGTGGATCGGTGATGCGCGTGATCGAAACCTTTGCTCGGGGTGCGACGATCCGCGCGCCACCACTCCGTGGGGTGACCTCATGACCGGGCATCGCTTCCGCGCCCGCAGCCTTCCGCCAGCACCCGTTCGGACGGGCCTGGTCAAGACCCGCTGCGCCCGCCACTGGCATTCACATCACAAGCCGCGCCGCGCGGACCTCGCCCGCGCAACCGAGGGCGGGCAACGCCTTCACGCAACACGCGGCGCCTGGCGCAGCACCACGCACATCGCGTACCTGCGCGATTGGGCGGCGCTCAAATGCCCATAACGCCGAGCCCCGACTGAACAGCCTCGCCTCGTTTCGCGGTTTCCTCCCCCGGGCTTTGTCCAACGCCTGCCCACAGGCACGGGTCGAACCTTCATCGGCACGGGGAAGGGGCAGGCGTCGAACAAAGCTGAACAGTAGCGGCCCGTGGCCTATGTGCGTTGGGCTGCCTGCTTCACGCAGAGACCTGCCACAGGACCAGCTACGCCATGAGTGTCTCTTGTGGGTCGGCTGCCGTCGCGTGCGCAGTGTCAAAGCTGACATGACGAATACGTGAGATGGGCCGATGCTCGCCGTCCGGTCCGGCTGTTGAGTCGCCCCTGCAGGAGTCACAGCGCTCGTATGTCACGTGCCATCCGAGACGTCAGTCAGCCTCATCCAAACCGGAACAATTTGGACGTGAACTCCCGGCTGCCATTGCCGTGATCGAAATGGCGGCTGGTGACACGACTGCTTGATCTACCCCGAGAAGTCGTGTTGTCCGTTACCAATACGGGCCCCGAGATTGCCGAAGAGCACCTTTCGCGCCTCTTTGACCGGTTCTATCGGGTCGATACCGCGCGCAAGCATGGCGAGGATAACAACTATGGCTTGGGCCTTGCGATTGTTGCTGCCATCGCGCGCATGCATGGCGGGCGGACGTTTGCTCGTTCGTCTCACGGAATGACGACGATCGGATTCTCGGTTCCGTACGGCGATCGGTAGCGCTCGTCAGCGCCCGTTTCGCAGCGACTGCTCGTCATGCACGATACTTCTCCTCCACCGATGTTCGGTCCCTCATTCTGCGCGTTCGGTCGCGCGCAAGAGGCGCAGGCCGTTGAACACGACGAGCAGGCTCGCGCCCATGTCGGCAAACACGGCCATCCACATCGTGGCCGACCCCAGAAGAGCGAGTACCAGAAAAACGCTCTTGATGCCGAGCGCCAGGGTAATATTCTGCCACAACACCCAATGCGTGCGCCGCGACAAACGGATCGTCTCGGGTATACGGCGCAGATCGTCGTTCATGATCACGATGTCGGCCGCCTCCATGGCCGTATCGGTGCCCGCCGCGCCCATGGCGATCCCCATGTCGGCCTGAGCAAGTGCCGGCGCATCGTTGATGCCGTCCCCTGTCATGGCCGTAGGACCATATTGGCGCTGCAGCTCGCGAATCGCAGCGAGCTTGTCTTCAGGCAGTAGATTGCCGCGGGCATCCTCGATACCGGCCTGCGCGGCAATGGACCGTGCGGTCGCCTCATTGTCGCCGGTCAGCATCACCGGGGTGACACCCAGCGCACGCAGTTCGGCAATGGCAGTCCGGGACGATGCCTTGATCGTGTCCGCGACCGCGAACAGGCCCAGCACCTTCTTCGACGAGGCCAGCAGCGTGACGGTGCGTCCTTGCAACTCGTGCTCCGCCAACCGTGCCTCGAGTTCAGCACTGCACTGGCCGCGATCTTCGATCAAACGGTGGTTACCCAGAGCATGGACGTCGTCGCCGACGCGCCCCTGAACACCGCGCCCCGCAAGGGCATTGAATTCTTCGACGGCTTCCTGCGGGTGATCGAGCCCGGCCGCAATGGCTTTCGAGACCGGATGGTCCGAGTGGGCGGCAAGGCTTGCGGCAAGGCTCCCGGTTCGCTGCTCGGTATGGTCGGCGGCGATGACGTCGAAGGCCACGAGGCGTGGCTTGCCTTCGGTCACGGTGCCGGTCTTGTCAAGCGCGATCGCCTTGATCTTGCGCGCGTCCTCGAGGTAGGTTCCACCCTTGATCAGAATGCCGCGTCGTGCCGCGGCGGTGAGCCCGCTCACTACGGTCACCGGCGTGGAGATGACCAGCGCGCAGGGACAGGCGATGACGAGCAGGACCAGCGCCTTGTAGAGCGCATCAAACCAGGGCCAGCCGAATCCCAACGGTCCGACGATCGCCACCGCCAGCGCGATCACGAAGATGGCGGGCGTGTAGATCGCCGCGAAACGGTCGACGAATCGCTGCGTGGGCGCCCGCGTGCTCTGTGCTTGTTCCACGGCATGAATGATGCGTGCCAGTGTCGTATTGCTCGCCACGGCCGTCACGCGGCATTCGAGCAAACCGGTTTCATTGATCGTCCCGGCAAAGACGAGATCGCCGGGTTGCTTGTCGACGGGAATACTTTCGCCGGTGACCGGCGCCTGGTTGATCGCACTGTTTCCGACAGTCACGACACCATCGAGTGGCACACGCTCGCCGGGTTTCACGCGAATGATGGCCTCCAGAGGCACCGAGGCCGCCGCGACGCGCACCCAACTTCCGTCCGCCTGCCTCACCTCGGCTTCGTCGGGGGCCAGGGCCATCAGGCTCTTGATCGCATTGCGTGCCTGGTCGACCGCACGCGCCTCGATCAACTCGGCGATGGCATAGAGCGCCATGACCATGGCCGCCTCGGGCCACTGGCCAATCACGAATGCGCCCGTGACGGCGACGGACATCAGGGCATTGATGTTCAGGCGAGCACGACTGAGCGCGACGAGCCCCTTCTTATAAACGCTCAAACCCGACAAGCCGATTGCCGTAGCAGCAAGGGCCATACCCACGACCTTGATCGGGAGGGTTGCCGGTGCAAAGTAGGCCAATGCTTCAGCGCCCACCGCCAAGATCAGGGCGCCGATCAGCCGCGCAAGCCCAGCCCCGATTCGCCGATCGTCGTCGGCGGACTCGGCTTGCAAGGTTTGGCCCGACTGCCCCGCATTGACCAGATGGATCTCGAAACCCGCTGCACGTATTGCATCCTGTGCCTGTTGCTGCACGGCCGCTCCGGCCGTGATCGTAAGCGTACGCGGACCCAGCGCGAAGCCAAGCCCGCGGACCCCGACGACCGACGACAGGGCCTGCCTGATCTCCAACTCTTCGGCCGCGCAATCCATTGCCGGGATGCGGTAAACCGTATTCTCGGCCGCCGCGCCGGGCAAAGGCTCCTGCGACGGCGTCGCGTCATGCGCGCATGCACACCCGACATTGCAGAGCCGGGCATCTTCAGTCACTTTATTCATGGTCACGCTCCTTGACGCCATTGAAAGCCCTTCTGCCGCGCCTGGGGATCCTCCGTCTGGCGGATCCTGTCCATCTGCTCCTGCATCGCTCTCATGTTCTCCTGCACCTGCGCCATCTGCTTGTCAAAGTCCGTCGTGCCGGGGGCCTCCTGTTTCGTCTGCCCGCCCGCGTCGGCTGGCGCGTCGGCGGCAAAGAGGGCCGGCGCCGGCATCGCGAGGGCCGCGGCCAATCCCAACGTAATCAATGGTTTCATCTTGCGCTCCTTTCGAGGGTTCCCTGGGTCCTGCCCGCTGCGGCAGTGTCAACATTGAAAACCCTGAAGTCGCTCCGGGGTCAACGGCGTAGCATGAGCAATCGTGCGAGGAGGTGTCATGCGCATCGGAGAACTTGGCCAGGCGACCGGCGTGGAGGTCGAAACGATTCGCTACTACGAGAAGGCGGGGTTGCTGCCGCCGCCCGCCCGGGCAGCGAATGGCTACCGTGCCTACGGCGCGGCACACCTGGCGCGCCTGAGCCTCATCCGTCACTGTCGGGCGCTTGACATGTCGCTTGCGGAGATCAGGCACCTGCTCGATTTCGTCGCCCACCCAGAGGCCGATTGCGGTGAGATCAACCGGCTGATCGAGGAGCATCTCGGACGGGTGCGGGCGCGATTGAAGTCCCTGAACGCCTTGTCGAATCAGTTGGTCGCGTTGCGGGCGAGCTGCGGCGGCGGGCACGTGGCTGCGGACTGCGACATCCTGCACGAGCTGGAGGCCGCTGCCCATGGCGAGGCGTGCGTATGCCATCCGGCGGGGAAAAGGCATCCGGCAGTGATTACGCGAAAAGCGACGGAACGTTGATCGGAAGTGCGTTGCGGCGGCTGGTCAACGATGCAAAAAGACGATGGGCAGATGGGAAGGCAGCCCGGCGGCGAGGCCGGCAACCCCATGCAGCAGATGGTGGGAATGTGCTCGGAAATGCTGACGGTCATCCACAAGACCACGTCGATGGCCGCCTTTGCTACGCCCGAACCTCACACCCTGTTCGGCGAGTGGATGGAAAGCCTGGAACGTGAGGCGCTCGCGGCGCTGGACGACCCGGGCGCGGCAGATGCAACGGCCCTGGCGACCAAGCTCAAGATCAGCGAGGCAAGCGCAATCCATCTTGTTGCGCACCTTGCCGGCAAGGGCAAGGTAAGTCTGAGCGTCCGCGCCACCGGGAAAGGTGAGCCGTGAGTCACATTGTCCTCGATTCCGTGTTGACGTGCCCACGCTGTGGATATGCCCAGCAGGAAACCATGCCGACCGACGCCTGCCAGTTCTTCTACGAGTGTCGCAACTGCAAGACGCTTCTGCGCCCCAACCCCGGCGACTGCTGCGTCTTCTGTTCCTTCGGCTCGGTGAAATGCCCGCCGATCCAGGCGCAGCGCGGGTGTAGCGGGTAGCGCCCAGCTTTCACCGGCATCATCGACAGCCCGCCTTCGCGCGGGCTGTTTGCATCGTGGGGTGAGGAACGGCCTAGCGTACGAATTTTCGTGCGCCATGTAAGGCGCTGTCTTTCAGCGGGTGCGAATCCCGCCCGGCAACTTTCGCTCCAGCCGGTAGCAATCGGAGCAGTCGTGGAGGTGACGAAGCGGCTGAAGCCTCTGGTGTAGAGGGTTCTGTAAAGGAACTTGGCGAGCATGCAGGCCGTAACGTGAGTGAACGCTGAGCAGGCCTCGAAATACGTGATGTGGAAGCCGACCCGCCGAAATTTCGGGGAAGGCTGCAACTGCAAGGGAATGTGAGCGAAACGCACCAAGCAGTTCCGCCGGGGTAGTGGCGACAGCATGCATGCAAGAGGAAGACAGACGCAACATGGGAAGCCTTATTGCGCGGTCGAGCGCAAGACCAACCGGACGCCCGCGAGGGACAGGCTGGGCGCAGTAAGGTGGCGGAGAGGCCCGTAGTACCGAGGAAGTCGGGTAATGCCGATGGAGGAAAGGGGCCTTGGTTCAGGACCAACGCAAGAAGCAGGAAAGGAGTGGAGATTGGGCAACCTGCAAACTCCGATAAGCGTCCAGAGACTGCGGACGGCGTTACATGCAAAAGCGAAGGAAGAACCCGGGTTCCGGTTCTACCTGCTGTACGACAAGGTCTATCGACGAGACGTGCTCGAACACGCCTACCAAAGCTGCAAGGCCAACAAGGGTGCAGCGGGTGTGGACGGCGTGCGTTTCGAAGACATCGAGGCGTCAGGGGCGGAACGGTGGCTCGGGGAACTGGCGGAGCGGCTGAGGAGGAAGGACTACCGACCGGAAGCGGTCAAGCGGGTCTGGATACCGAAGCCGAACGGTAAGCTGCGCCCACTGGGAATCCCGACGATCACCGACCGAGTGGTACAAACGGCCCTGATGATCGTGCTGGAACCCATATTCGAAGCCGACCTGCAACCGGAGCAGTATGCGTACCGGGCAGAACGCGGGGCGCAGGACGCGGTACGAGCCGTTCATGGCTTGCTTGCCACCGGACACCGGCATGTCATCGATGCGGACCTGTCAGGCTACTTTGACAGTATTCCGCACTTTGACTTGATGAAGAGCGTGGCGCGACGAATCGTCGATCGGCACGTTCTGCACCTCATCAAGCAATGGCTGGAGGCTCCGGTGGAAGAGCGCGATGAGCGTGGCCACCGGAAGAGAAGCACCGAGAACCGGCACGCCGGGCGCGGAACGCCCCAAGGTGCGCCCATCTCACCGCTGCTGTCGAACCTGTACATGCGGCGGTTCATTCTGGGATGGAAGCAACAGGGGCATGAGCGCCGCTGGTCGGCGTACATCGTCAATTACGCAGACGACTTCGTCATCTGCTGCAAAGGCCGGGCCGATCAGGCCATGAGCGCGATGCGGTCGATGATGGAGAAACTGAAGCTGACGGTGAACGACGACAAGACACACCTGTGTCAGCTACCGCAAGAGCGGTTTGATTTCCTCGGATACACCTTCGGGCGGTGCTATAGCCACGAGACCGGGCGAGCCTACATAGGCACCCGTCCCTCGAGGAAGAGTATCAAACGGATGGTGCAGAGCCTTACCGAGGAGACAGACCGCAACCGAACCCTACTGGATGCCAACGAACTCGTGAGACGGTTGAACCAGAAGTTGATCGGCTGGGCAAATTACTTCTGCCTGGGTCCGGTCACCCCGGCCTACCGTACCGTCGGTACTCACGCTATTCGTCGGTTCCGCCGGTGATTATGCAAGAAGCACAAGGTTCGAGGCTCGGGAGTCGCGCGCTTCCCGGATCAGTACCTCTTTGAGGACATGGGGCTGATCAATCTGTCGAAACGGACCCGTGACCTTCCGTGGGCGAAAGCATGATGTCTTGTCCGAGAGCCGGATGCGGGAAATCTGCACGTCCGGTTCGATGAGCGGGGTGTGGAAACGGGGTCATGGCTTGGCTACTTGGGCACCGACAGACGAAAGGGTCGGAAACGGACATGCCAAACCTTCCACCACCGCGCCACATCTCGACTCTACCCGTTTCGTGAGCTGCCCACGCCGTCTCGTTCCAATGGCAAGACCGACATGCATCCATGAATCTGCTAGCGGCAGCGAAGTCGCACCCGAACGGCCGGTTTGTTTGGGAAAGAGCCGCCTAGCCTTCGCCTCAGCGACCGGCGGGTCAGGGTCGATCCCGGAACTTCGTGACGCAGGCAAGCGGTCACCCTTTCCGGGTATTGTCGCCGCGACGCAGATAACTGCACGGGCCGATTTTCTGTCTGACAGCGCTTTTCCAGTTGACTGCCCGTTGCTGAGCCACCAGACGCTCTCAAGCAGAATCCAACTGGTGATTCTGCCTGCCAAGACAGCATTCAGAAGCCGACTTCTCAATGACGCCGATCCGGAGTTTTTGGGCGCCACTGCCACCTAGATTTCATCGGAACGATCAATGATCTCAAGCTTGAACTGCCATCCCTCGAATGCCGAAAGCATGCGCCCGAAGTCACTCCATGAGATCTCACGGCCATCAATCACGAGCAGAGGGATCCGCTCCACCGCGGATTCGTCCCAATCGATACGCCCCCGCACCGTCTGCTCAGCGATCTCAGTTTTCGTGCCTTCAGTCACCAGATGCCTGATCGAAAGCAAGCGGCGAAGTCGTTGGATGAGCCGCGCAAGCAATCCAAGTAGATCTTGCTCAGGACTCCCGACCACTTGGCACTGATAGCCTGACGGATGACCATCGAGAAGTTCAAAGGCATCCAGGACAACGATGCTCCCATGGAGGCGCGCTCGGAAGTGGAAACGATGTGCCTCCCCTGCGCTGTCCTTGAGGTCGACTGGCTCGAATCGGATGTCTTCAAAGTGCTCTACACCACTCAGCCGGGCAACGTCGGCGTTGAAACATCGAGTACAAACTTGGCGAGAATTTCCATCGGCGCCGCTATAGCTGACGATGTCGTAGTACGTCGTCATCTCGCCACAGTTCTCGCATGGAGTCATCAATTCGTCCATCATGTGCCCCTCGCTACACATTCCCGTGTGAAGTTTGCGACCACCCCCTACGCCAAAGCCAACCGTGGCGCCACGCATGACTCGCTATGGGGTGTCTGGAGCAAACTCTAGATGAAGGGACCGACTTCTGGCCACGGGTTGTTGTCTACCTCAGGCAGGTAGGGCCGGCAGATCTGGAGGGGCCCGGCTGACGGTCTTTTTTTTTTACTGACAGTTTTTATTTTTACGTTCAGTACTCCTGACGAGGCGGAAAGGGGACGGCTGATTATTCCAGTTATTGGAAGCCTGAAATCTAGAATTATTCATTTATCGGATTTAGCCGCATACGGATACTTTCAGGGTCGCGGGCCGTGCGCCCGCTTGCCTCCAGGATCCGCACCATGACCATCAAATCGCGCGCCGCCGTGGCCTTCGGCCCCAACCAGCCCTTGCAGATCGTCGAAGTGGATGTCGAGCCGCCGAAAAAGGGCGAGGTGCTGGTGCGCATCGTCGCCACCGGCGTGTGCCACACCGACGCCTTCACGCTGTCGGGCGACGACCCCGAGGGCATCTTCCCGTCCATCCTCGGCCACGAGGGCGGCGGCATCGTCGAGGCGGTGGGCGAAGGCGTGACCTCGCTCGCCGTCGGCGACCACGTGATCCCCCTGTACACGGCCGAATGCCGCGAGTGCAAGTTCTGCAAGTCGGGCAAGACCAACCTGTGCCAGGCGGTGCGCGCCACCCAGGGCAAGGGCCTGATGCCCGACGGTACCACCCGCTTCTCGTACCAGGGCCAGCCGATCTACCACTACATGGGCACCTCGACCTTCTCGGAATACACCGTGGTGCCGGAGATCTCGCTCGCCAAGATCCCCAAGGACGCACCGCTGGACAAGGTCTGCCTGCTCGGCTGCGGCGTCACCACCGGCATCGGCGCGGTGCTCAACACCGCCAAGGTGGAAGAAGGCGCAACGGTCGCCATCTTTGGCCTCGGCGGCATCGGCCTGGCGGCGATCATCGGCGCCAAGATGGCCAAGGCCTCGCGCATCATCGCCATCGACATCAACCCGGCCAAGTTCGACATCGCCCGCGAGCTGGGCGCGACCGACTTCGTCAATCCGAAGGACCACGACAAGCCGATCCAGGACGTGATCGTCGAGCTGACCGACGGCGGCGTGGATTACTCCTTCGAGTGCGTGGGCAACGTCAAGCTGATGCGCGCCGCGCTCGAGTGCTGCCACAAGGGCTGGGGCGAATCGACCATCATCGGCGTGGCCGGCGCGGGGCAGGAGATCAGCACCCGTCCGTTCCAGCTCGTCACCGGCCGCGTGTGGCGAGGCAGCGCCTTCGGCGGCGTCAAGGGCCGCACCGAACTGCCGAGCTACGTGCAGAAGGCGCAGAAGGGCGAGATCCCGCTCGACACCTTCATCACCCACAACATGCCGCTCGAGGACATCAACCAGGCCTTCGATTTGATGCACGAGGGCAAGAGCATCCGCACGGTGATTCACTTCTGATTCGGCTGATGCCGAGCCGCGCGGTCGTGCTCCCTGCGAGTCCGACCGCGCGCCCCCTTCCGACCCCACCTTGCCCGGAGACATGGCGATGAGCCTGGAAATCCTCAGCACCCAGAAGAGCTTCGGCGGCTGGCACAAGCGCGTCCGCCATCACTCCAACGTGCTCGGCTGCGACATGGTGTTCGCGGTCTACCTGCCGCCCCAGGCCGAGCAACCCGGCGCCCGCCTGCCGGTGCTGTACTGGTTGTCGGGGCTCACCTGCACCGACGAGAACTTCATGCAGAAGGCCGGCGCGCAGCGCATGGCGGCCGAGCTCGGCCTCATCATCGTCGCCCCCGACACCAGCCCGCGCGGCGCCGACGTGCCGGGCGACCCGGACGGCGCCTGGGACTTCGGCCACGGCGCCGGCTTCTACGTGAACGCCACTAAGGAACCCTGGTCGCGCCACTACCGCATGCACGACTACGTGGTCGAGGAGCTGCCGGCGTTGGTCGAGGCCAACTTCCCCGCCTCCGACCGGCGCGGCATCAGCGGTCACTCGATGGGCGGCCACGGGGCACTGGTGTGCGCGCTGCGCCACCCGGGGCGCTACCGCTCGGCGTCGGCCTTCGCGCCGATCGTCAATCCGATGAACTGCCCCTGGGGCGAAAAGGCCTTCTCGCGCTACCTCGGCGAAGACCGCGCGCAGTGGCGCGAGTGGGATGCGTGTGCGCTGATCGCGCAAGCCACCGAGCGTCTGCCGCTGCTCATCGACCAGGGCGAGGCCGACGGCTTCCTCGCGGAGCAGCTCAAGCCCGAAGCCCTGCAGGCCGCCGCTGCAGCCGCCGACCACCCGCTGACGCTACGCCTGCAGCCGGGCTACGACCACAGCTATTACTTCATCGCCAGCTTCATCGAGGACCATCTGCGGCATCACGCACGGGCGCTGGCAGGGGGAACGAGAAACTGACCCGGGGCAGCGACCTGCAAGTGCAAGCCCTCTTTCTTGAATGATGGAAAGGCGTCGGCCCAGAACGAAGCTGTGGTGAAATGCGGCTCACGAACACCGGGGCCGGTTTACTCAAAGCGCAGCAGCCGAAATCTCATGCGTGAGTCATGAGAGATGGCACCCCTGCCTGGCCACCCCGGTAGTGATCAAGCCAGCGACAGGGAAGGTGACATGACGACTGACCGCTATCAAGTCACTGGCGCCGAAGGCGACTTCGAGCCTGGCTCGAACGGTCAGGTACTGCGCAACCTGCTGGGCGTTCAGTCAGCGGAAGAAATCGACGAGCTGGAGTTGCACCTGCTGTCCCTGCTTTATGAGGAGGTGCTGATCCGGAAATTCCCGGATCGAAAGCTCGCGGTGGCCGACATCAAGCACTGGCACCGGCGCTGGCTGGGCAATGTGTACCCCTGGGCGGGACAAGAGCGATCGGTGAACATGGGCAAAGGCGGCTTCATGTTCGCGGCAGCCGGTCAGATCCCACGCCTGCTGGATGAATTCGAGCGCAACTGCCTGGCCCGCTGGACCCCCTGCAGCAAGCTGGCGAACGACGAGTTGGCGGAAGCCATCGCCGTGACGCATGTGGAATTCATCCTGATTCACCCGTTCCGGGAAGGAAACGGACGTCTATCGCGCCTGCTGGCGGATGTGATGGCCGTCCAAGCCGGCCACTCGCCATTGGATTACAGCGCCTGGGAGGCGAGCAAAGACAGGTACATCCTGGCAATCCATGCAGGCTTTGCCGGCAACTACGCCCCAATGTGCAAATGCGTTCGCGAGGCGCTGACCGCCGGGGACGGCAACCTCAGTCAGCCAGCTTGATGTGCGCGAAACGTCGCGACTTCTGCCGCAACTTTGCCTCGAGCACCTTAATGCTCTGGCCAGTCTCCACCGCCGTGGAACTGGCCACCGCGCGCACCAGCGCCTTGCGACTCGGTCGCTTGTGCTTGGATTCGTTGGCTTTGAGCATGATGCAGACTCCCTCAAGTGACTGGAGCAGTGTAACGGGCCTCGATTCGGTTGTCGCCTATCGGAAAACTCGCCGAATCAGCCGGTCGCCAGGACGTCCCCAATGGTTAAAGGTCACTGCACAAATGGGTTGAACACGTCCACCCCCAGCGCGTTGAAATCCGCAACATTGCGCGTGACGACCGTCAGACCCTGCGTCCTCGCAGTCGCCGCGATCATCGCGTCCTCGTAGAGCGTGTCGGACTGGCGGTGCATCAGCCGCGCCCACTCCCTGAACGCCGCGGCATCCATCGCCAGCACGTTCCAGGCGCTGGCCAAACGCTCGAGCCAGGCTTCGATCTCCGCGGCCTTCGCCGGATCCTGTTCGCGCGTGCGTTCGATCCCGGCCTGAATCTCGCCGAGCGTGACCGCAGACAGGAAAAGGCTGGCGTCCTCCACCGACTGCAGCCAGGCGACCACGCCGCCGTGGGGCCGCGGCCGGCGCAGTTCGGAGACGACGTTGGTGTCGAGCAGGTACATGCCGATCAGCCCAGATCCACCGGCGCGCGGCGGCGGGCCTTGCCGCGCGTGGGAACGAGCTCGTTGGTGCGCGCCTCGTCCGTCAGCAGCAAGGCCTTGAGCGAAGGCCGCGCCGCGGCCTGCAGGCGGCGCCACTCCTGCACCGGAATCAAGACCGCGGCCTCGACACCCCGCCGGGTGACCATCTGCGGGCCCTCGGCCAGGCAGCTATCGAGGAACTCGCTGAAGCGCGCCTTCGCATCCTGTACGGGCCAAACACGCATGATCACTCCTCGCTGACTAGCTTTGTGACTAGTTTGTGCCGATGAGAATTGGCCGTCAATTCCTCAGCGTATTCCCCCGCGCGCGCACCCTACTCCCCCGCACCCCCTGCACCACCTCGATCGCCACGTCGATCTGCTGCTTCATCTCCTCCACATGCGAGATCACGCCCACCGTGCGACCGCGCTGCTGCAGGTCGATCAGGGCCTTCATCGCCATGTCGAGCGATTCGGGGTCGAGGCTGCCGAAGCCTTCGTCGATGAACAGGGTGTCGAGCTGCACGCCGCCGGCGTAGGCCTGGACGACGTCGGACAGGCCGAGCGCGAGCGACAGCGAGGCCATGAAGCCCTCGCCGCCGGACAGCGTGCTCGCCGGGCGGCTGCGGCCGGTGTATTCGTCGAAGACTTCCAGATCGAGCCCGCCGGCGCGTCGGGCGTCGGCGAGGTCCTCGCGACGCTGGAGCTGGTAGCGGCCGCGGCTCATGGCGGCCAGGCGTAGCGAGGCGGCGCGCAGCACGTCGTCGAGCAGCGCGGCGAGCACGTAGCGCTGGAAGGTGAGGTTGCGGCCGTTGCTGCCGTTGGCGATGTCGGCGAGGTGGCCGACGACGCGGTATTCGGCTTCGATGGCTCCGGATTCGCGGGCGATGTCGTCGAGGCGGGCGAGGGTTTCGGCGAGGGTCGCGAGCGCGCTACGGGCGTGGGCGATGCGGGCCAGCACCGCTTCGACCGCGGCGCGAGCGGTGGCGGCGCGGGCGTCGAGGGCGGCGAGATCCGGGCGGATCAGGCCGGCGATGGCGCGCGTGGCGCGCTCGGCGCGTTCGCGGGCGGCGGCGCGGCGGTGGTCGGCGTCGCGGAGGGTGGTTTCGAGGGCAACGATGCGATCGGCGGGAATGAGCACGGCGCGCCAAGCCGATTCAGCCTCGGCAGGATCGACCGTATCCGTTGGCCAGAAGCCCGCGGCACGGAGCGCGTCGGCAAACTGGGCACGTGCCTCTTCGACACGCAAGACTGCCGCCTGCACGGCCTCGCCGAGCGTGGCGTGCTGTGCGCGCAGGGCAGCCGCACGACTGGCGGCTTCGCCGTGGGCGGTCTGCGCCTGCTGCAGGGCGTGGTCGAGTCGCTGGCGCGTAGCCTGCGCGCCGGCGAGCGCGGCCTGCAGCGCGGCGGGCGTGCGCAAGGCTTCCGGCACGCCGGCGCGACGCTCGTCGGCGACATGCTGCGCCGAGCGCGCCGCGCTGGCCGCCTCGGCGGACTGGGCGCGCGCCTGCTCGCGCGCGGTGGCGGCGCGGGCGAGCTCGGCGTCGAGCGCGATCACCTGCGCGCGTAGCGGCGCGAGATCCGCCGCGGCGGCACGGGCGGCATCGAGCTGCCGGCGCAGGTGAGCAGGTTCGTCCGCATCGACCGCCGGCGTGTCTGCGGGTTGAAGCGCGGCGGCGCGCGTGTCGACCTCGGCCGCGGCCGTGGCGCGCGCCAGCTCGGCGGCGTTGAGCACCTGGCGGACGGTCTCGAATGTAGTGTCCGCTTGGCGCGCGCGCTCCGCCGCGTCCTGCAGCGCCTGCTCGGTGGGGAGTTCGCCCTCGTGGCGGGCGAGCGCGGGGTGTTCGGCGCTGCCGCACACCGGGCAGGGCGCGCCGTCGTGCAGGTGGCGGGCGAGGATGGCGGCCTGGGCCTGGCGCCAGTGGGTGTCGAGCGCGGTCAAGGCGGCCCGGACTTCATTTGCGGCGCGCTGCGCAGTATCGCAGGCATGGCGGGCCTTGGCCTCGGTGGCCTCACGCTGGGCGAGCTGTTTGCGTGCAGCGGCCAGTGCGGCGATGGCGTGGGCGCGCTGTTCGGCCTGCTGCAGGCGGAGTTCGAGCGCGGCGACGTCGGCGGCGATCGGTTGCAGGGCGTCGATGCGGGCGGCGAGCTCGGTGCGGCGGGTGGCGAGCGTCTGTTGCTGCGCGGTGGCGGTGGCGAAGGCCTTGTCGGCGGCGATGCGGGCGGCCTCGCAGCGCTGGGCCTCCGTGTCGGCCTGGGCCAGGCGCGTGACCGCCTCGCCGAGCGACTCCAGACGCAGCAGTTCGCGCTGCGCTGCCTCACGCTCGGTCGCCCGCGCCACTTCGGCCTGCAGCGCGGCTTCGGCTGCGCTCAGGCGGCGAGCGGCCTCCGCGGCTTCGTTCGCGACGCGCGCTTCACGCTCGCGCGCCTCGTCGGCGCCACGGCGCGCGGCGACCAGTGCGCTGTCGGCGGGCACCACCTGCAGCGCGCGCCGGGCCTGCTCCAGACGCAGACGCAGGGCGTCGAGCTCGGCGCGGCCCGCTTCCAGCGCGTCGAGCGCAGTCGCAGCCGCAACCGCCTCGGCAAACTGCGCCTCGACCGCCTGCCCCTGCTGCAGTGCGGCGCGCGCGGCGGCATCCTCGGCGCGCGCCTGCTTCTCGCTCTCGGTGAGCCCGGCGAGTTCGGCCTGCAGCGCGTCGCGACGGGCGACGAGCGCCTCGACCGTATCGGCGCCGGCCTGCTCGAGCAGCGTCCGGCGTTGCAGCGCGGCCTGCTCGCCGCGCTCGCGCAAGGTCGCGGCCTCGGCCTTCAGCGCGTCCTGCAGGCGCTTGTAGGTGGCGGTGCCGAACAGGGTCTCGAGGATCTTCTCGCGCTCGGCCGAGCTCGCCGCCAGCAGCTTGCGGAACTGGCCCTGTGGCAGCAGCACGACCTGACGGAACTGTTCGGCCTTGAAGCCGAGCAGCTCTTCGATCAGCGCGGTGACTTCGGTGGTCTTCTGCGCCAGCGGCGTCCAGGTCTCGCCGTCGGCTTCCAGCCGATACAGCTCGGCCTTGGCGAGCACCTTCACCAGCTTGTCGCCGCGCAGCGCGGCGCGTTCCTGTTCGGGCACGCGCTTGACGCGGTAGCGGCGCTCGCCGAGCGCGAACTCGAACTCGACCTCGGTCTGCACCGCGGCGTCGGCGTGGTGGCTGCGCATCTCGCGCGCGCTGCGCTCGCCGCCCGAGGTGTCGCCGTAGAGCGCGTAGGTGATGCCGTCGAGGATCGAGGTCTTGCCCGCGCCGGTGGGGCCGGCGATCAGGAACAGCGCGCCGGGCGGCAGCCGGGTGAAATCCACCTCCTCGCGGGCGGCGAAGGGACCGAAGGCCTGCAGGGTGAGCTTGAGCGGTTTCATGCGTTGCGCGCCTCCTGTTCGAGGCAGTCGACGACGCGATCGAGCGCGGCCTGCGCGGCGGGCTCGAGCGCGATGCCGGTGGTCTCCCGATGGAAGCTGGCGAAGAGGTCCTGGATGCGGGTGCGGCGGTGGTCGTCCGTCGCGCGGCCGGGGCCGTCGCCGACCAGCGCGGGGCGCTCGATGGCGAGCGCGTTCGGGTACGCGCTGCGCAGCTTGCCCATGGCGTCGAGCAGCGCGCCGTGGTCGGTGAGGCGGGCGAGCACGTAGTCGTCGCGCGCCGGGTCGGTGGCTGCGGCGGCGACCAGCGCGGCGAGTTCGCCTTCGAGGATGCGCAGGTCGCGGCGCGGCACGAGCGGGATGCGCTCGACGGTGCAGTTGCCCTCGGCGTCCATGTCGACCAGGTTCACCGACTTCGCGTGGTCGGCCTCGGCGAAGGAGTACTTGAGCAGCGAGCCCGAATACTGGATGCGCGCGCTGCGCCAAGGCGCCGCGGCGTTGGTGGCGTTGGTGGCATTGGCGGCATCGGCCACATCAACAGCGTCCGCGCTGCGACACACCTCGACGGCGTCCCCCCGACCCGCGCCCGCAGCGCTCTCCCCGCCGCGCTTCGTCCCAATCGCCTGCGGCCGGTGCAGGTGGCCGAGCGCCACGTAATCGAAACCGTCGAACACCCCGACCCCGACTGCGCCCGTGCCCCCCACCGACAGCGGACGCTCGGATTCGCTCTCCGCACCGCCCTGCACGAAGGCGTGCGCGACCACCACCGTGCGCCGCCCCGGCACCTGCGCGGCACGCACCGCGGCGGTCTGCGCGGCGAGCGCGGCGTGGTGATCGGCGATCGTGTCATCGCCGCTGGCGCTGCGCACCAGGGCGGGCTCGGCGTAGGGCAAGGCGTGGATCTCGACCTCGCCGTGGGCGTCGCGCAACACCAGCGGCGCGGCGTCCATCTCGACCGGCCCGCGCACCACGAGCCCGGCGCGCTGCAGCAGCCCGGAGCCGAAGGCGAGGCGATCGGGGCCGTCGTGGTTGCCGGCGATCATCACCACCGGGATCTTCAGTTCGAGGATCAGCTCGCTCAACACCAGGTCGAGCAGGCGCACCGCCTCGGCCGGCGGCACCGAGCGGTCGTAGATGTCGCCGGCGAGCAGGGTGGCGTCGGGCCGGGTGTCGGCGGCGATGCGCACGAACTGCTGCAGCACATGGGCCTGGTCTTCGAGCAGGGAGACGCCGTGATAGACACGGCCGAGATGCCAGTCGGCGGAATGAAGGAAGCGCATCAATGAGAGGAACGAGGGCGAGAAAAACGAAGGAAGAAAGGCGGACGAAGGAAAGAACGCCGAAGCAGAAGATCACGGCGGCAGGGTCACGCCGCAGCCGGTTCCGGACCGCGACCGGTTCCGGACCGCGACCGGGCCGACGGCCGACGGCCGACTGCGGGCTGCGGGCTGCGGGCTGCGGGCTGCGGGCTGCCAGGATATCCCGTGCGGGAATTGTCCTACAGCGCAATCCGCACTGTCGGACATCGAGCAGACGCCCGCGAGCATACATTTGAACTGCATCGCACAGGCGGCGACACCAGTCCCGCCACAAACGACAAGTCCATCAAGGAGACCACCATGAAACACACCGCCGCCACCCTCGCCCTGTCCGGCCTGCTCGCCTTCACCGCCGTCGGCTGCGCCGTCACCCGCGACCAATCCACCGTCGGCGAATATGTCGACGACGCCACCGTCACCACCCGCGTGAAGGCCAAGTTCGCCGAGGACCCGACCGTGAGCGCGATGTCGATCAGCGTCGAGACGCTGAAGGGCACGGTGCAGTTGTCCGGCTTCGCCAAGAGCACCGCCGAGCGCAACCGCGCGGTCGAGATCGCCCGCACCACGCCGGGCGTGAAGGCGGTGAAGAACGACATCGTGATCCGTCCCTGAACACGCGCCGCGGCCCCCGCATGAGGCGGGGGCTGGTTCTTCCCGTGGGAGCAACGGTATGTAGGAGCGGGCCTGCCCGCGAATACAGCGACCGAGCGGTCGATGTTCGCGGGCAAGCCCGCTCCTACAACAGCTCCGTGCCGCAACAGCTCCGTTTCCACAAAAACCTCGCTCCGACAGGATCCGACGAGCCAAGGCCGCTTGCGCACGGGCGGATCTTGCGCCGGACAATCACCGAGGCTTGGACTAGGATAGGACAGGTTCATGAACGCCCATCCGGAGCCCCTGCCCTTGCCCCCTGCCCCATCCCGCCTGCCGCGCCCGCGTGCAGGCCTGCTGATCGCCGTGCTGCTGCTGAGCTTCGTGCTCGGGCTGGCGTGGCTGGTCGCCGGCCAGTGGCAATCCGAATCCAGCCGCGCCGCGCTCGAAGACCTGCGCGCGCGCTCGGTGCGCCTGCATCACCTCGACACCCTGCTGCTGCAGATGCTCGACGCCGAGTCGAGCGTGCGCGGCTACCTGCTGACGCAGAACCCGGTGTATCTGACGCCGTACCAGGACGGCCAGGCCGAGCTCGAACGCACGCTGGCCGCGCTGCGCACCGACACCTGGACGGACGATGGCCAGCGCGAGGCCGTCGACCACCTGGCGCTGCTGGTCGACATGCGCTGGAGCCTGCTCACTCAGGCCATCGAACGCGGCGTGCCACCCGGCGCCGACCAGCCCGACGGCGGCACCGGCAAGCAGGTCACCGACGACCTCCGCACCCGCATCCTGGCGCTTCGCGCCGCCACCCAGGCCGAGATCGACGCCACCCAGGACGGCGCCTTCGCGCGCTTTGCCGATGCGCGCACGATGAACCGCGTGCTTGGCGCGAGCGTGCTGGCGCTGCTGCTGGTGCTGGTCTTGGTGCTCCATCGCCAGGACCGCCTGCGCGAACGCATGGCGCAACTGCTGCGCTCGGAGAACGAGCGCCTGCACACCGAGGTCGCCCACCGCACGCAGGAACTCAGCAGCCTCGCCACCTACCTGACCAACGCCCGCGAAGCCGAGCAGGCGCGCCTGGCGCGCGAGCTGCACGACGAGCTCGGCGCCCTGCTCACCGCCGCCAAGCTCGACGCCGGCTGGATCGCGCGCAAGCTGCCGGCCGAGGCGGTGGCGCCGCTGCGCAGCCGCTTCGACCGCCTGCTCGACACGCTGAACCAGGGCATCGCGCTCAAGCGCAAGGTGGTGGCCGACCTGCGCCCGCCGCTGCTGTCCGAGCTCGGCCTGGTGGAGGCGCTGCGCGCCCTGCCCGACAGCGGCGACATCGGCGAACACGGCGGCCGGCTCGAGATCGAGCTGCCCGACACGCTGCCCGACGTGCCCGCGCAGACCGCGCTCGCGCTCTACCGCATCGCGCAGGAGGCGCTGACCAACGTGCGCCGCTATGCGCAGGCCCGCTCGGTGCGGCTGCACCTGGCTGTGGAAGGCGACGAGCTGGTGCTGGCGGTGGAAGACGACGGCGTGGGCTTCGATCCGGCGGCGCGCGACCACAACCGCCACGGGCTGGCCGGCATGGCGCACCGGGTGCAGATGCTCGCCGGTCGGCTGGACATCGACAGCGCGCCGGGCAAGGGCACGCGCATCACCGCGCGCGTGCCGTTCGCGCGCATGCACTGAAATCACCGCGCGCCACGCAAGGCTCGGAAAAACGCGCCCACGCCCCCCGTCCGACAAGCGCTTCGCGCGCGTCGAGCTCAACGCTGCGAACGCCGGCAAGTAAAGCCGATCAGCCCGGAATCGCCGCCTGCACGAAGTCGATAAGCTCGTCGAGCTGGAAAGATTTGTCGAAGAAGCGCTCGACGCCGAGTTGCTCGCAGCGCGCGCGCACCGGCGCATGGCCGTAGTTGGAGAACACCACCGCACGCGGACGACCGAAGCGTTCCGGCTCGGCCTGCAACTGGCGCAAAACGCCCAGCCCGCTGCCTTGGCGCAGCTCGAGATCGATGATCGCCAGATCCGGCCGCTGCGCCTCGAGCGCAGCCAGCGCGCCCTGCTCGTCCTCGGCCTCGGCCACGACGCTGACGCGGTCGAGCTCGGCGAGCATCTCGCACAGCATGCCGCGCAGCATCGCGGAATCCTCCACGAGCACGACG
>QXGG01117141.1_pt1 | contig 31844 bp, 26 predicted proteins | sample 1982491 | NCBI WGS metagenome assembly QXGG01 (sample SAMN09924614, study PRJNA488089) | Wastewater metagenome, whole genome shotgun sequencing project. | isolation source: South African research farm wastewater | place: South Africa: Irene, Agricultural Research Council, Animal Production... | reverse complement strand
TGGGTTTGAACTGATATCTCCCGTAACATAATCTTTTTCTAGCCCACCCACTCGGTGCATATAGCCTTCGTTGCCTGGAATTGCCCAAGGGCGAACCAGGCTCTGAGAATCTCTTAAGTAGGGTGACCAGTTTTCTGGACGTTCCCCCTTTACTTTGGGTGGATTGATATTGGGGTAATCTTCTAAGTTTGGAAGTTTCCAAACTGAAGCCCCGTTGGCCACAAAAGCATCGGTCAGCAGGATAACAGGTGTCATATGTTCTAGAGCTATTTTACTGGCCCAATAGGCTGCATCAAAGCAGTTGGCCGATGAGCTGGCTGCTATTACAACTATAGGGCTTTCACCATTTCTACCATAGAGTGCTTGAAGCAAATCGGTTTGTTCCGATTTTGTGGGTAGTCCTGTAGAGGGTCCACCACGTTGCACATCAATAACAACTAAAGGTAACTCGGTCATTATAGCTAAGTTTATAGCCTCACTCTTTAGGCATAATCCAGGTCCTGAAGTGGTTGTTACGGCCAAACATCCAGCAAAAGAAGCTCCAAGTGCACTTGCGCACCCAGCAATTTCATCTTCGCACTGCACGGTAATTACTCCTAGGTTTTTGAGTTTAGCTAGGTTATGTAATATGTCTGTTGCTGGTGTTATGGGATAAGTACCCAAATAGAGGGTTAGGTTTGCTTTTTGTGCAGCGGCAACTAATCCGTAAGAGGTTGCTTTGTTTCCGTTTATATCCATGTAAACCCCTTTTTCGAGGGTGGTCAGGGGTTCAATGCTATATCTTGTAATGGATGCATGCGTATTGTAGCCAAAATTGTAGCCGTCTCGAAGTACTTTGATATTTGACTCGATAATGAGTTCGCTCTTATTCTTGAATTTTCTTGATATGAGTTGTTCTATTATCTCTAGAGGTTTATTAAATAGCCAACACACGAGGCCCAAAGCCATCATGTTTTTGGATCTTAATGCCGATTTTTGGTCAAGATCTAAGGCTTTGAGAGATTCAACGCACATAGAGGTAATTGGAATCTCAACGACCTGATTTTTAAGATTTAACTCCTCAAAGGCATTTTCTGTTTTAAATTGAGCTTTGGCCAGATCTCTTGCCGTAAACGAATCGTTATCAATTATAATAACTGTTCGTGAGTTTATTCTCCCGGTATTAACTTTTAGTGCGGCAGGATTCATTGCTACTAGTACATCACAACTATCTCCAGAGGTATATACTTTACTTGATCCTAAATGGACTTGAAACCCCGAAACTCCGCCCAATGTCCCTTGAGGAGCACGTATCTCAGAAGGGTAGTCGGGGAATGTAGCGATATCATTTCCCATGATGGCCGAAGCATTAGAAAATAAATTACCTGCAAGCTGCATGCCATCGCCCGAATCGCCTGCAAAACAGATCACAAGGTTATCAATATTTAGAATATTATTCGCAGTATCCATAAGAGGTCTTTTTAAATAGGTTAATTTATTGGGTATCTTGCTGTCTACATAGGTTTTAAATGTATTAAATAACTAAAGAATATCAAGCATAATTGCAAATTAAATCTTCTTTTAGGCTTTGAAACTATAACTTGCTTCAAAAGTGGTCTTGTGTGACTAGCTTGTTTCAGTCTTATGCCTTAGTTGTCAGGGGTAAACCACTTACTGGCTTGCTATAAACCAGTGACTGGTTTTATTTCGAACTTAATAGGCTTCGTAAACGCTTTTTAATCCTCTATCTGTCTATATTCTAATTCGTTCTTATTATATTTGGCTACAATATAATATTATTGAGATATGAAGCTACGAAGTACACTTATGTTTTTATTCTTAGCCATTTTCACCTCAATCTTCGCTAAGAAATATACTCCTGTAGACTATGTTAGTATTTTGGTTGGTACCCAATCAAAACATTCCTTTTCAACAGGAAATACCTACCCAGCTGTTGCTGTGCCGTGGGGAATGAATTTTTGGACTCCTCAAACTGGCAAAATGGGCGATGGATGGACCTATACCTACGATGCCGATAAAATCAGAGGTTTTAAACAAACCCATCAACCCAGTCCTTGGATTAACGACTACGGTCAGTTCTCTATAATGGCTCAGACAGGTGACCCTATCTTTGATGAAGATTAGCGTGCGAGTTGGTTTGCTCACAAAGCTGAAACAGCAACTCCGTATTATTATCAGGTATATCTGGCCGATTACGATGTTGTTACCGAGCTTGTACCTACCTCAAGAGCTGCTCTATTCCGTTTTACTTTCCCTGAAAATAAACAGTCAAATATTATTATTGATGCATTTGATAATGGATCTTATGTTAAGGTAATTCCTTCTCAAAACAAGGTTATTGGTTATACTACTAAAAACAGTGGTGGTGTACCTGATAACTTCAAAAACTATTTTGTAATTGAGTTTGATAAGCCCTTCAAACAGGCTAAAGGTGTTAACGATAAAGAGTTAACAAGTGCTCTAGAAAACACATCAAACCACTCGGGTGCAATTTTAAGCTTTGAAACAAAGCGTGGTGAGCAGGTTTATGCTAGGGTTGCATCTTCTTTTATCAGTTTTGATCAGGCCCAGTTAAACCTCAAAGAATTAGGTAATAACTCAATTGAAGAGCTTCGTGAGGAGTCTAAGGCTATTTGGAACGATATATTGGGTCGAATAGAAGTCGAAGATGACAATATTGATAATCTGCGTACGTTTTACTCAAGTCTTTATCGCTCGGTATTGTTTCCTCGTAGTTTCTACGAATACGATGCTGCAGGTCAGGTAGTGCACTATAGCCCTTACTCGGGTGAGGTATTGCCAGGCTATATGTTTACCGATACAGGCTTCTGGGATACTTTCCGTTCTCTCTTCCCATTACTTAACTTGGTTTATCCTTCAGAAAATCTTAAAATTCAAGAGGGTCTTGCCAATACCTTTAAAGAGAGTGGCTTTTTACCAGAATGGGCAAGCCCAGGTCATAGAGATTGTATGATTGGTAACAACTCGGCCTCGATTGTGGCTGATGCTTATATAAAAGGTGTAAAATCGGATCAGATTAACGTGCTATGGGATGCGGTTGTACACGGTGCTAATGCGGTACACCCTGAAATTAGCTCTACGGGTAGAAAAGGCTTTGAGTATTATAACAAGCTAGGTTATGTTCCTTATGATGCTGGTATTAACGAGAATGCTGCACGTACACTTGAGTATGCTTATAACGACTGGTGTATCTACGAACTTGGTAAGGCACTAGGCAAATCTAAGAAAGAGCTTAAGCCATTCAAAGAACGTGCTATGAACTATAAGAACCTTTACGATAAGGAAACCAAGCTTATGCGTGGTAAAAATAAAGATGGTTCTTTCCAAAGCCCATTCAATCCACTCAAGTGGGGTGATGCCTTTACCGAAGGAAATAGCTGGCACTATACTTGGTCAGTATTCCATGATCCACAAGGATTAATTGACCTTATGGGTGGAAAGAAGGATTTTGTAGCTATGCTTGATTCTGTATTTAGTGTACCACCCTCATTTGATGAGAGCTATTATGGTGCCGTGATTCATGAAATTCGTGAGATGCAGGTGATGAACATGGGTAATTATGCGCATGGCAATCAGCCGATTCAACATATGATTTACCTTTATAACTATGGAGGTGAGCCTTGGAAAGCACAATATTGGAATCGTGAGGTGATGGATCGTCTTTACACAGCCAATCCTGATGGATACTGTGGTGATGAAGATAATGGTCAAACCTCGGCATGGTATGTTTTCTCCGCACTGGGCTTTTATCCTGTTAACCCAGGGAGTGATCAGTATGTTATAGGTACTCCACTTTTTGAGAAGGTTAAGATTCATCTTGAAAACGGCAAAGAGGTAGAGCTTAAGTCTAGCAATACCGACTACTGTTATATTGATGAGATCAAGCTCAATGGTAAAGAGTATAATAACAACTTCTTTACACATCAAGAGTTCCTAAATGGTGCAAAAATAGATTATATCATGAGTGAAAAACCTAATAAGACTCGTGGTACACTCGATGAAAATGCACCTTACTCTTTTTCAAAGCAGAAATAAATTGAACAAATAATTAATAATAAGCAGTAGGTTATACGTAACTTGCTGCTTATTTTATTTTACCATGTTGAAGCATTATATAAATCAGATAAAAAAGCCATTTATTTGGGCTGTAAGATTTCGTAAACGTCGGGGGTATGGAGTACACTCTCCCTTTGCTTTTAATTTTATTACTACTGTTCTTTACCAGAGAGGTCAATTTTATAACTACAAGTTGATTAATGAATTACCTCGGAGTAGAGACGAATCTAAGCGAATCCTAAAATTAATTTTTCGTTTGGTGAACTTTATTCAGCCTAAAACTATTGTATATAGAAGTACAAATAGTTTTGTGCCTAAGGTGATGCGTTGGAGTAGGTCGGATGTCCAGATAAGCACGAGTTTTAGTGACTTTGCACGCGTGGATTTAGCTTACCTTTCGTATCAAACCCCAATGGAGGATTTAGTAAATGAAATTGGTACTCTTTGGCCCAGTCTTCACGAAAATTCCATGCTAATAATTTATGGTATTGGTTATTCTAAGGAGATGAAAACCTTATGGAGCGAACTTATTAAAGACGAAAAATCGGGAATCTCATTCGATTTGTATGATTTGGGGATTTTATTTTTTAATAAGTCTAGGAATAAACAAGATTATATTGTTAACTTTTAAAACTAACAGTAAATATAAACAACATGAAGAAAAGTTTTATATATACCCGTACAGGAGATAAAGGGAAAACCAGCCTAATTGGAGGAACAAGAGTTCCAAAATTTGATATTCGTTTGGAAGCTTATGGTACAGTTGATGAGCTTAACGCTCACATGGGACTCCTTATAGCAAACATGACTATAGCTGAAGATATTCAGTTTCTTAGAGGTATTCAAAACAAGTTATTTGATATTGGTTCGCACTTAGCTACTGACCAAGAGAAGACTGAGCTTCATAAAACATCTATTATCCTACCCGAAGAGATTCAAGAGTTGGAGCAACAGATTGATATTTATGATGCCAACCTGCCCAACTTAAAAACCTTTGTACTCCCAGGTGGTACGGCTTCTTCAGCATTGGCTCATGTGTGCCGTACAATCTGCCGTAGAGCTGAGCGTAGGATACTTGAGTTATCAGAAAAAGTAGCTGTCTCGGAAGATTTGATCTGCTACGTGAATCGTTTGTCCGATTTCTTCTTTGTCTTATCGCGCAAATTGAATCACGACTCCGATCAAACCGAAATTTATTGGGATACAAATTGTAAATGATAGATATTATCCTATATTTGTGCGAAAATGAAATATAAAATTCAATTATCATTAATATAAATAAAAAGTACTACTAAGACTATGTATTGGACATTAGAACTTGCATCTAAATTAGAAGATGCTCCATGGCCTGCAAACAAGGACGAACTTATTGATTTCGCAACACGCTCAGGAGCTCCATTAGAGGTTATTGAAAACCTACAAGAAATCGAAGATGAAGGTGAGGTTTATGAAAGTATAGAGGATATCTGGCCAGATTACCCTAGTAACGAAGACTTCTTCTTCAATGAAGATGAGTATTAGACACAAAAAATTGAATAGGAAAGAAAATATAACGTGTAAACAAGTTGGAATTTTCTTTCCTATTTTTAATATGTATAGTTTATGAAAAAGAACGTTGGTTTATTAGTTATAATGCTGCTTTCTTTCACGTTTGCAGCCAATGCCCAACTTAAATTTGGTATTAAAGGTGGGTTGAACATGACGAAAATGTCATTCAGTGATGTACCCGAAAACTTTAGCTCTAGCAACCGAGTAGGCTTTTTTGTAGGTCCTATGCTTGATGCAAAAGTTCCGATTGTCGGGCTAGGATTTGATGTAGCACTTCTGTTTTCAACAAGAGAAGGCCGAGTGAAAACTGACGAGGGGAATAAGAACTTCTCTGAGTCGGGCTTTGATATTCCTGTTAACTTAAAATACAGCTTTGGCTTATCCAAACTAGCTTCTGTTTATTTGGCAGCGGGTCCAAACTTCTTCTTTAATATCGATAAGGATCTTAAAATTGCCGATAGTATGAAGTTTAGTAAGAAAAAGGCACAAGTAGGTTTTAATGTAGGTGGTGGTGTACGTCTGTTTACCCATTATCAGTTGGGCATAAACTACAATATCCCTCTGAGTAAATCTGCAACAAGCAAAATCATAGATGGAGCGGATGAGGCTTTAAACTCATCGTATAAATCTAAAATCTGGCAGGTTTCATTCGCTTATTTATTTTGAGTGAATTACCTGCATAAGAGGCTACACAGTGCGTCTTGAAATCGCCTTGCATGTATGCTTTTTATTATATTTTGATTCAGTATAGCAAAAGCTAAAATCTCGCCTTTACTGTTTTAGGCATAACCCGCTAGGGTGCTGATTGCATTAATGGTACCGGTTTTAGCTTTTATTTTTCTAAAAGCTGGGGTGCTTTTCATTCGATAGGCCAGTGTACCATCAATACCAGAGACAGGTAAAGCTGGCAAGATTTTATCATAAATCTCGTTGTCTCTATAGCTGTATTTTAGCAGCTCTACGAGTAGATTTGCGCTGATCAGATTGTATGAAGATAGTCCACAACCGTCAGCGAACCGATACTTACTTGGGTCGTCGCCTATTAGTGTAACCAGTTGTTCGATATACTTCACTCCGTCTTGGGCGTGGATATGTTTTCTTTTATCTCTTTTAGCTAGTGCTACCAAAATAGCCTCACCATTGAGGTTGTCGCTATCTTTAAGAAGGGCAGTAAGCACCTCTTCTATGGGTGTGTTTATGGTACAAATTAGCTCTGCATCTGTGGGTGTTGACTCCGTCGTTTGATATCCTCCATTGATAGTGATGTAATTGTCGGATAACTTTTCGCAGAATACATGTAAAAAATAGTGCCCCGAATTCTGCATGTTTATCTCTTGAACTCTGTATCTATCTACGTTTCCTTTGACTATAATGTCATTTTTGTTTTCTAACCACTTGCGTGTAACCTTAAACTTACCTGCACTAGGATTCTTACTTTGAGTCTGATTGGTTAGTGTATAGTAGGAAGTTTCAGGTGTAAGAATAAGTTTGGCTTTATGCCCTTGAGCTTGAGGCTTAGCAATCACGCTCACCTTTCCTTTGTTATACATCAAAGGTGATATATAGGGTTGATAAGAGTTCGGATTGTCGTCCCACCCCCATCCTGTACCCCAATAGAGTGAGTCTTTCAAAGAAATATCGCCATAAATATTACCCTTAATCTCTTTGATTCCCTGTGCTGAGACTGCTGTAACGAGTTGATCCATTTTTGTATTTCCAAACTCTGGGTCTAATCCTCCAATAATGTAAAGATCCCCGTGAAGTGTTTCGTCTTTTATTTCACCTTTATACCATAATGAGGTCTCAAAGGGTTCGGCATCATAGGTTAGTGCCGCTATGGCCGTAATCAACTTCATCGTTGAGGCTGGTCTAGAGAGTTTGTGCCCCTGATGTTTATATACCCATTGGTTCGTGGTCAGGTTATAAACAGCAATACCTACCTCAGAACTCTGAGGTAGGTATTTATCTATAAGTTGGCTTACTTCTTCACTTATATTGGTTTGACTAGATCCTACTAATGGTAGTCCCAATAAGAATATCAGAGTAAGGCAAAAGCTTTTAATCATAACAGATCTTTAAATATTTCGGATACTGTTGGGTGTGGAAATACAATTTTATTCCACTGATCAACAGTGAGTTTGTTTTCGATGGCCATTGCAGCCAATGTGATAATTTCGGATGCAGGGTTACCTACGATATGTACACCCAAAATGTGTTTTGTTTTGGTGTCAATCAGTATCTTAACAAGACCACTGAATCCCTCGTTCTCGGCTACAAATCTACCGGAGAAAGTCATAGGTAATGTTTTCTTAGTGTACGATACCTTGTGTTTTATCAAATAGGCCTCAGTATGTCCAACAGCTGCTAACTCTGGGTTGGTATAAACAATACTTGGAATAGCTTGATAACTCATAGTATCAGTCATCCCCAGAATAGTGTTTACCGCTACCTCAGCTTCACGAATAGCTGTGTGCGCTAGTAGTGATTTTCCATTGGCATCTCCACAAACATAAACATGTGGAATATTACTTTGTAGTTTATCGCTCACGATTGCTTGTTTACGCTCATTAAGCTCAAGTCCTATTGGGCTTACTAGTTTGTCTAGCATTGCTCTTCTGCCTACGCTAATCAAGATCTTCTCGGCCTCGATAAATTGTTCTTCACCCTCAAAGACCACGGTGGCGTTGAGTAGTTCACCACTCTTACCAAAGCTCATCACTTGAGTGCTTGTCATAAACTTGATACCACGTTTGGTATACTCGTCTCGGAGAATTTGAACTGTTTCAGCATCCATGACAGACAGAATTTCATCCATCATCTCTACTACAGTAACTTCTGTTCCTAGACTATTATAAAATGAAGCAAACTCCATTCCAATTACACCTCCTCCCACAATAATCAGAGATTTTGGTTGTTCTTTGGTTGATAGGGCCTCTTCGTGTGTCCAGTAGTCGATGTTTTCTATCCCTTTGATAGGAGGTACAAAGGTTTCTGATCCTGTGCAAATAATTAGGTTATCAAACGTGTAGGATTCATCGTTGCAAATGATGGTGTTTTTATCTTTAAGTTGTGCCTCACCCTCAATAACAGTTACTCCAGCCTCTTGCATTTTTGCTTTTATACCTAAGACTAATTTACGGACAACCTTATTCTTGCGTGATATAATCTTCTTAAAATCGTAAGTAAAATCGGTACATTCTAGGGCAAATCGTTTGGCCTCTTTGAAAGTGTCGTATAGTTTGGCTGAGTATAAAAGTGTTTTGGTAGGGATACATCCGTCGTTAAGGCAGACACCTCCCAATGCTCTTTTCTCGAATAGAATAACGCTTAGTCCAGCTTTTCCTGCTTTTTCGGCAGCAGTGTAACCAGCAGGTCCACCACCAATAATTGCTACTTGATATTTCTTCATAGTCTAAATACTTTATATGTTAGGTTACTCACTAAAATCGTCGTCTATATAGTGTTCTTTTCTCTTGATAATTGCTTCAATAAACCGCTGTGGGTTGGCTGGTGTGATGGCAATATACTCTTTGGGTTTACATAGGATAAGTACATAGCTTGTAAGATAGAAAGAGCCAAACTTAGTAGTTGATTTAAGCTGAATATCTTTGATTAACTCTAAATCTATGATTTTTACTTTGGAGAACCGCCCCCTCTTGATAATTAATTTATTATCTGTTGTTAGCATATATGCCGTATGGATAATTCTCTCAATCATAATGATGAGCAGAATGGTTAAGACCGTGGCTAAAATGATCTGTTTTTTCCAAACCATGTAGAAGCATATTGCTGTGATAATCAGCGTTAAAAAGAGCTGATCCCAACGAGTTCTTGAGTGAAAGGTTCTGTTCATTACTGTTTTTATGCTACAAATTACTGAATTAAAAAAATTAATCCCAACTAAAACTAAAAAAGTATTAAGTAATTTTATAATTTTGTATATCTCTAATGATATGAGTTTTATGGTTAAGGAATATGATTTTCTTGTTATAGGATCAGGCATTGCTGGAATGAGTTATGCTTTGAAAGTTGCAGACCAAGGTTCTGTAGCCCTAATTTGTAAGACTGAGCTTGAAGAGGCTAATACTTTTTATGCTCAGGGAGGAATAGCCTCAGTAACTAACCTAAAAGTTGACGACTTTGATAAGCACATTCAAGATACGCTGATTGCTGGTGACTGGTTAAATAATGCTGAAGCTGTGGCAAGAGTGGTTCGTGGTGCGCCCAGCCAGATTGAGGCATTAGTCAATTGGGGTGTCCAGTTTGATAAAGATAAGCAGGGGGAGTTCGACCTTCACCGTGAAGGTGGACATTCAGAGTTTCGTATTCTTCATCATAAAGACAATACTGGAGCTGAAATTCAGCAGAGTCTCATTAGAGCGATTCAGCAGCATTCCAATATTGCTGTTTACGAACATCATTTTGCCATTGAAATCTTAACCCAACACCATCTAGGAGTTGAAGTAACTCGACGCACACCCGGTAAAGAGTGTTTTGGTGCTTATATTCTAAATCCTGAAACTAATCAGGTAGATACTTTTTTGGCTAAGGTGACATTGATGGCTACAGGAGGTGTAGGTGCTGTCTATAAAACAACAACAAATCCACTTGTGGCAACTGGCGATGGTATCGCAATGGTTTATCGGGCCAAAGGAACTGTAAAAGATATGGAGTTTGTACAATTCCATCCAACAGCACTCTTTCATCCTGGCGATCGCCCATCTTTTCTAATAACTGAAGCTATGCGAGGCTATGGGGCAATATTGCGAAATTGTGCAGGAGAGCCTTTTATGCAAAAATACGATGAAAGACTTTGCTTGGCACCGCGTGATATAGTTGCTCGTGCTATCGATAGTGAGATGAAAAGTAGAGGTGATGATCATGTCTATCTTGATGTGACCCATAAAGATCCGCAACAAACTATCAATCATTTTCCTAATATCTATAAAAAATGCCTCTCTTTAGGGATTGATATCACCAAAGACTATATCCCCGTAGCGCCTGCAGCTCACTACCTTTGTGGCGGGATACTTGTCGATTCTGATGGGCAATCATCAATTAAAAGGCTTTATGCTGTTGGAGAGTGTTCGTGCACAGGTCTGCACGGAGGAAATAGATTGGCTTCTAACTCTTTAATAGAGGCAGTTGTTTATGCAGATGCAGCTGCTAAGCATAGTTTAGAGATGTTTACTAATTATAATTTTAAGAATGAAATTCCTTCGTGGAATGCCGAAGGTATGCGTTCCCCCGAAGAGATGGTACTCATTACTCAGAGCATTAAAGAGGTCAATCAAATTATGAGTACTTATGTTGGTATTGTACGTAGTGATTTACGACTTAAGCGGGCTTGGGACCGACTCGATATTTTATACGAAGAGACTGAAGATCTTTTTAAGAGAAGCTATGCTTCCCGTGAAATTTGTGAGCTCCGTAATATGATTAATACAGGCTACCTAATTATGCGACAAGCTATTGATCGTAAAGAAAGTAGAGGGTTGCATTATAATATAGATTACCCCTTCAAATAATTTTGTCTAGACATGTTTGATAGCATGTTTGATTTTTTGATATTTATTCTAAATCGACGTGTAGTAGCTGTTTGTATAGCTGTTAAACGTCGGTTTTTTGAAGGGTTATTTAAAGTATAGAAACTTTTCCTTTGAGCTTTTGTTTTCTATATACGTTAAAAGTTTTAAACTAATGACTATCTTTCTTTAAATAAACTTTTTAGTTGACGTATTGATTAAGATATTATTAAGAAGTTACTCCCAATTAAAGTTACTTAAGATATGACTTTAGTTGAGTGTATTTTTTTAACTATTTATGACTACACTTTAGGTTACTTGTGTGTAACTTTGATGTCAACTATAATACTGGAGTTCCTAACTTTTTTCGCACAACTAGTTAAGCGACATTATTAATATTCTGTTCTCTGTATTTGTTGTTAAATTCTTCAATGGTTTGATAGTCTAGATAAGAATGTCTTCTTTGCTTTCTGTACCATATTTCGATGTATTCAAATATTTTACTTCTCATTTGTTTTGCTCCCACGAGTTTAGTGCCATAAATCAATTCTGTTTTCAGTGATTTGAAAAAACTTTCTGCCACTGCATTATCCCAGCAGTTCCCAGCTCTGCTCATTGACTGAACAATATTGTATGACTTCAAAGTATTTCGAGTTGCTTTAGAAGCATATTGAGTCCCCCTATCGGAGTGAAATATCATTCCATCGTTAAAATAATACTGAGTGGCAGCCTTATTAATTGCAGCTAACGCAGTGTCTTTTGTTGTCATGTTTGAGCTTAGACTCCAGCCTATAACATCTCGATTAAATAAGTCCATCACAATAGTTAGATACAAGAATCCATTCTTTGTTGGGATGTAAGTGATGTCCGAAACACACTTTTTTAACGGTGAAAAAGAAAAAAAGTCTTGGTTCAGGATGTTTTTAGCCACTGGTTCTTTGTGATTGGAATCAGTGGTCACTCTGAATTTACGAGCTAATTTACTTTTCAAACCCATCTGTTTCATATATTTAGCTACTGTTGGTCTTGACACCTCTGTGCCAGTCCGACATAACTCCTCTTTGATCCGTGGACTACCATAGCGCCCTTTAGCCTTAAAATAAGCTGTTTGAATCTTTTCTTTTAAAACCTTTACGTGTTCCTTGCGTTGACTTTTGGGTTCTCTGAGCCAATAGTAATAACTACTTCGAGAGACTTTTAGGACTCGACACATCATCTCAATCCGCCATCTAGATCGATGTTCATTTATGAATCGATAGATTACAGATCGCTCCTGGAGATGATGCCCATAGCCTTTTTTAGAATCTCATGTTCTTGTTGCAAACGTGCATGTTCTTTCTTCAGCTGTGCTAACGCTTTAGCATCCTCACTCAATGCCGTATTACCATTTCCAGGGAAGCTCTCTGATCCTTTAATCTTGTATTGGCTTCGCCAACTATAGAGTTGCTTGACTGAGATTCCTAACTCACGAGCAAACTGACTTAAGTTATCTCTTTCATAACTCAACTTGACTGCATTTTCTTTAAACTCTCGGTTGTATACTTTTCGTTGTTTCATTGGATAAAGATAGTTTTTTATCCCTTAACTAGTTGTGCGGGTAAAGTTAGCAAGTCCAGTTCTTTAGTAATAATTAAACTAGACTTTAATTATTTTGTTTCCAGTAATTCTTCGAGTTTGAATAATTCGTCTCGGTATTGAGCTGCTTGGATGAAGTCGAGCTCTTTAGCGGCTTTCTTCATCATCTTACGAGTTTGCTCTACAGTCTTCTTTAGTTCGTCTTTATTCATGAACTGAACTACAGGGTCAGCTATTATAGATGGTGTATCAGCTTCTATATAAGGTTTACCAGATTCGTCGTTATGACTGCTAAACACCGATAGGTTTCTTGCCTTCTTGATTTGTGTTGGTGTTATATTGTGCTCTTGGTTGTAAGCGATTTGTTTTATACGCCTGCGGTTGGTTTCATCGATAGTCTTTTGCATACTGTCTGTGATCCTATCTGCATACATGATAACCATACCGTTGATATTACGGGCTGCTCTACCTGCTGTCTGTGTTAAGGATCGGTGTGAGCGCAAGAAGCCCTCTTTATCGGCATCTAATATTGCTACTAATGAAACTTCTGGTAAATCTAATCCTTCACGCAAAAGGTTTACTCCGATAAGTACGTCATATATACCTTGTCTGAGTTCATCCATGATTTTAACGCGGTCTAGTGTGTCCACATCGCTGTGTATGTAATTACAGCGTACTCCATGATTTAATAGGTATTCGGTTAGTTCCTCGGCCATTCGCTTAGTAAGGGTTGTTACTAATACACGCTCTTGTCTTTCGATACGTAGCTGAATCTCTTCCATTAGGTCATCGATCTGATTCATGCTTGGACGTACATCAATGATTGGGTCTAGTAGGCCTGTTGGTCGGATAACCTGCTCCACGATTACACCTTCTGACCTCATTAGTTCGTAGTCGGCTGGTGTAGCACTTACATAAATTACTTCTTTGACCAGCTCTTCGAACTCTTCAAACTGTAAAGGACGATTATCCATTGCTGCTGGTAGCCTAAATCCATACTCCACAAGATTCGTTTTTCTGGCCTTATCTCCACCATACATGGCTCTGATTTGGGGGATGCTCACGTGACTTTCGTCAATAACCATTAAGAAATCCTCAGGAAAGAAATCTAACAGGCAATAAGGTCTTGTGCCTGGTTCTCGACCGTCAAAATAGCGTGAATAGTTTTCGATACCCGAGCAGTGCCCTAGCTCGCGAAGCATCTCCATGTCGTAAGTAACACGTTCGTAGAGTCGTTTGGCTTCGTAGGGCTTGCCGATCTCCTTAAAATACTCCACTTGTTTGGTTAGGTCGTCCTCAATTTGATGAATGGCCCTGAGTGTTGATTCTTTGGTGGTCATAAAGAGATTGGCTGGATATATCTTATAGGCTTTGTAATCTGCTATTTTAACTCCAGAAATAGGATCGACCTCTTCGATACTGTCGATTTCATCGTCCCAAAAAATAAGTCTTAAGATGTGATCGGTATAGGCAAGGTAAATATCAACGGTATCTCCCTTTACTCTAAAATTACCACGATTCAGCTCGATGTCATTCCTTACATATAGACTCTCAACTAATCTGCGTAGTAAAACATTGCGATTGACTATTTTCCCTTGTTCAACTTCAATCACATTTTCGTAGAAGTCGGCAGGGTTTCCCATACCATATATACAAGACACCGAAGATACCACTATAACATCCTTACGTCCCGAAAGAAGTGAGGAAGTTGCTGCCAGCCTTAGTTTGTCAATTTCGTCGTTTATGGCTAAGTCTTTTTCGATATACGTATCGCTGCCTGGAAGATAGGCTTCAGGTTGGTAATAATCGTAATAGGATACGTAATATTCGACGGCATTACTGGGGAAAAAACTCTTGAACTCACTATAAAGTTGAGCTGCAAGAGTCTTATTATGGCTAAGCACCAAGGTTGGTTTATTAACGTTGGCTATTACATTAGCTATGGTAAAGGTTTTTCCAGAACCAGTCACTCCGAGGAGTGTCTGGCCAGGAATATTATTATTAATACCTTCTGTTAATTGTTTTATGGCTTCGGGTTGATCGCCCGTTGGTTTATAATTCGAAGTTAATTCAAAATTCATTTGTTTATCCTAATGCTAATTTGAGTACAAATAGAATAGCCAAGATATACATTGTTGCTGAAATTTCCTTATAACGACCAGTGAAAACTCGAATTACCACATAACTTAACATACCTAATATGATACCATCTGCAATAGAATAGGTTAGTACCATCATGAGCATAGTAACAAATGCGGGCAAGGCATCAGCGATGTCTTCGAGGTCGATTTTGTGCACATTACCTATCATTAATACCCCTACGATAAATAAAGCTCCTGTGGTTGCTGCACTTGGTATGAGTAAGAAGAAAGGAGCAAAGAAGAGTGAAGCAATAAATAGAATAGCTACGGTAATGGCGGTAAGTCCTGTTCGGCCGCCTTCGCTAATACCAGCTGCACTCTCTACGAATGCTCCTACTGTTGAAGTTCCAAACATAGCACCAGCTGTAGTAGCTACTGCATCAGCCATGAGGGCTTGTTTCATATTGGGGATATTTCCGTCCTTATCCATAAGACCACCTTTGGCTGTTACACCAATTAGAGTTCCCAGGGTATCGAATAGGTCCATAAAGATTAAAACAAAAACAACAATGGCCATATCTATTGATAGTAGGTGAGCAAAGTCGAATTGCATGAAAGTTGGCTCGAGTGAGTGGGGCATCGATACGGGTACGAAATTGTCAGGGATTTGTGTAACTCCTAGTGGAATACCAATCAGTGTACAGAGCAAAATGCTATAAAATAGGGCTCCTTTTACTTTTAGTTTCATTAGGATGCCGCTGAGCATGATACTTACAATGGCTAATATTGAAATGGGGTTGAATTCCCCAAGCATGACATAGGTAGTTTGGTTAGGAACAATGATACCAGCATTTTTGAGTCCAATAAAAGAGATAAACATCCCTATTCCTGCCGAAATAGCATAGCGAAGACTTAAGGGGATGGTTTTAACAATAGCTTCTCGGACATTAAAGAGTGTGATCAGAATAAAAATAATCCCCTCAATAAAAACAGCAGCCAATGCTGCTTGCCACGGAAGGCCCATACCTTGTACAAGGGTAAAAGCGAAGAATGCATTTACACCCATTGCAGGTGCTAAAGCTATAGGTAGTTTGGCCAAAACAGCCATTAGGAATGTACCTACTGCTGCACTAAGTGCTGTGGCTGTAAAAACTGCTTCTTTGCTCATTCCAGCTTGAGAGAGAATGTCAGGGTTGACAGCTAGAATGTAAGACATGGTCAAGAACGTTGTAAGTCCCGCAACTAATTCTGTTCGGACTGAAGTTTGGCCTGTGTAGCCCACTAATTTACCTAGTTTCATCTGTTTTTTTGTGATTAGAAATACTATGTGTTAGAAGGCGTGCAAAATTCGTTAATATAATTCAGATAAACAAAAGTTTGCTGATTATTTGAAACAATAAATCAGTTATTGCTATAAAATTGTTATCTTTATTGAAGATTCAAGTAACAAGTTAAAGCCTCACTCGCTTTTATCTTTCGACTTACTTATAAAGATGAAACGACCCACTCGTTTGTACTAAATGACTAGGTGATTCTGTCCTGTTGTTTTGGGTATAACCAATATGAATAGGTTGGATTTTATATATTAGTTTTATTTTAATTATAATTACAGGTGTTATAATGTTTTAATAGCTGTATGGTAAAATAAAAGTAATGAATGTGTATATAAGTTAACAAAATTTGGAGCTGGATATCTAAACACTTACCTTACAAACATCTTAAAAAAGTATAGAGTTTTAGGCTGAGAATGCTGAACGCTAAGAACTAAAATAAAACAAGAATTGCTATATTAAAAGTGAATCTTTAAATTTGCATATTATTACGACAAAGCATGAAGAAAAACATCATTATAACTCTTTTAGCGGCAATTATTTTGTCGTCTTGTGGACAGTATAACAGGCTTCTAAAAAGCAAAGATTATGAGTATAAGTATGAAGCAGCTAAAGCTTATTATGCCAAAGGGCAATATAACAGAGCTGCAACCTTGCTAAATGATCTTGTGCTTGTTTTGAAAGCTACAGATAAGGCAGAAGAGTCAGTATATCTTTTAGGCTTGTGTTATTTCAATCAGAAAGACTATACAACAGCAGCAACAACTTTTATTACTTATTATTCAAGCTACCCTAGTGGTAAATATGCCGAGGTTGCAAGGTTTCAGGCAGGACGAGCTTTGTTTTTAGATACACCAGAGCCTAGACTCGATCAGTCTAGTACTTACAAGGCACTTCAGGAGTTACATTTGTACCTCGAAGAGTATCCAAATAGTATTCGTAAGGAAGAAGCAGAAAGTATGATGTTTGAGCTTCAAGAAAAACTTGTAAAGAAAGAATACTTAGCAGCTAAGCTTTATTATGATTTAGGTCTGTACATGGGTAATAATTATGAATCGAGTATTATTACTGCTCAAAATGCTTTATTAGACTATCCTTATACAAAACAAAGAGAGGCACTAAGTATATTAATATTGCGTTCTAAATATCAGATAGCTAAGAATAGTATTCATGAAAAGAAGGATGAGCGTTATCGTGATGCAATAGATGAATACTACGGATTTAAGAATGAATTCCCTGAATCAAAATATATTATTGAGGTAGAAGAGATATTTAAGAATTCAATCAAAGAGGTAAATATAGAAGAATTTAAGGACTAAAATTTAAGATTATAGATTTATGGATTACAAAAAATCAAAAGCACCGACTACTACAGTAACTCGTGACTTGGCCGATTTGTGGCAAGACACAGGTAACATCTACGAATCAGTTGCTATTATTGGTAAGCGTGCAAATCAGTTGAGCGTGGAGATGAAAAATGATCTTACTAAGAAATTAGCAGAATTCGCTGCTAGTCCTGAGAAAGATAATTTAGAAGAAATTTTTGAGAATAGAGAGCAAATTGAGATTTCTCGCTATTACGAGCGTCTTCCTAAAGCAACTCTAATTGCAACTCAAGAATACCTAGAGGGTAAAGTTTACTACAGAAACCCTGCAAAAGAGAAAGATAGAATCCAATAATGGTATTGGGTCTTTGAATAAAGAACTGAAAGTCAAGCAGTGCGTGTGAAGTTAATCTTCTCATATCTTTGCTTGACTTTCTCAATATTAACTAGCACCACATCTTTTATTTTAAACACATAATCATTATGATACAACGCATCCAATCTGTTTACTTGCTCTTAGTAACTATTATTTTAGCTTGTGCTTCGTTTTTATCTTTGGGTTATTTCTCATCTGATAATGGAGTTACTCAATTTCCATTTTCTCCACTAGGTCTTTCTACCCCTGCTGAAACCTATTCTACTTGGGCATTATTTAGCTTACTCGTTTTGTCTGCTGTCTTAGCTTTCTTAACAATATTCCTATTTAAAAATCGTCCGCTACAGCTTAGAATTTGCATATTCAATGCCTTGATTATGCTTGGCTATATTGCTGCATTAGTATTCTTTATCTTTAAATTAAAAAGTTCGCTAGATGCTGGCTTCTTCTTGGATTGGAAAATTTGTTTACCTGTAGTAGCTTTAATACTAAACTACCTTGCTATTAGGGGGATTGGTAAAGATGAGGTTTTAGTTCGTTCTTACGATAGAATAAGATAATAATAGTCTACTCTGATATAAGAATAAAGGCTCACAGGGATTAACTGTGAGCCTTTATTGTTTATTTATACAATCGAGTTGATTGTGTGTATTTGTATTATTTTATGATGTCAATTAGGTAAGAGAGTTTAACAGAGATTATGCTGTGGGCAGAGCGATCAAAATAATCTTTCTTAGAGTTGTTGTAGAAATCGGCAAGACCAAAATAATATCTACCTTCAATTAAGAAATTACCAGCCTTTTTAGTCTTAAGTTCTACACCAAGGCCACCAGTAATACCATAATCAAATTTGTTGTCAAACTTCTTTCCATACTGTTCAGTAACCTGATGCTGAGGTTCAAAATCTTTGCTGAACTTCTCTTTATCGCTGATTAGAAATGCGAATTGAGGACCAAGGTGAATAAAGAATTGCATTCCCTTATCCTCTTTCCCAAAGGCTAAATGCGCCAGAAAAGGAATCTCTACGTAGTTCATGGTTCTGCTGTAACTGCTCATATCACCTTCTTCAAAAGCCTCTTTCCATCCTCTTTGAGCGAAGTTTAGCTCTATTTGAGCTCCACAAATCATGGCAAAATACTTTTCGGTAATGTAGCGTGCTGATAAACCTAAGTTAGGGCCTATAAGTGTACCTTGTTTAATCGTTGGAGTAAAAGTCGCGGAGTTGATATTAATACCAAGGTTTCCTCCGACACTAAAGATGTTGCGTGGTTCTCCTATTTGAGCTTTTACAAGGTTGCTACCTAGCATTGTAAATAATGCGACGAGCAGGCAATGTTTTATTTTATGCATAGACTGTGATGTAATTAGTAGTCGAAGTCGATTTTAATCAACTCGTAGTTTCTGTTGAAGTGAACGAAGAATACCTTCTTATTGATAAATCCGCCCCAAGTGTTAACACGGTCAAAGTTAAAGCCTGTTTGAATTGGGTCTAATCGAATATCCTTTAGTTTAGCTTCGAAGTTATTGCCGTAGTCGGATAAGTTCTTTAAGAAGAAATAGCCAATATCAAAACCTAACATTCCATACTTGGGATAGGTATCAATCATGTCTTTGCTATACCATTTATGGTAGGAGCGTGTAAACGACTTTGCAGCTGGTAGCAAGTTGTTCGTATAGAATGATGAGTAGAAATAGGTGTCGACCTTAAAGAAGCTATCTATATGGTCCTTGGTATAGGTTTGCCACTCTGGATAGCCAAACATACTGATGCTAATTTCAGGGTTCCGCTCTCTAACTTGACTAAGCTTTGGCATTAGCTCAATTAGTGTAACGTCGTTGCCCGAAGTAGGAACAAATATATTAGCCTTATTGGTGTCTAGTCTTGTTTCCATGAAACCAACAGTATCTGTAACTGACAATTGTTTATACTTGATAGCTCTAATGTCTAAATCTTGTTTAAAACCTTTGATAAACTCATCTTTACTAGCATCTTTCTCAGCTGGCTCAACAAAGATCACTTGCGGATTAGCAAACATCTTTGCGAAGTTTTGGTACACTTCGCTATAGAGATAAGATTGTGGTGTATTGATTTGGTAGACAGATGGATTATTGAAAACGACATCTGTATTTCCACTAAATGGTATTACTAATCGAATATTATTCGCTTCAGAGAAGCTCGCCAAGGGTTTAATTTGAGCCTGATAGAGTGGGCCAAAAATGATGTTCACCTCCTTAAGTTCGGGTTTAGCTAGAATAGCTTTCACCGAAGCTTCGGTACGGCCTGAGTCGTATACGTATAAATCCAGAGAAGTTCCCAAACGTTTCAAACTGTCTGCGGCGATTAATACTCCTTCGTAGAACTCAACCATACGTTGTGATTCTGCACGTTGACCATTTTCGGGTAAAAAAGGTAAGATGATTGCAGCTTTTATAGTTGTTAGTCGAGTATCTGCCTCACGTTGTAACTCCTGAAAGACTTCTCTATCGGTTGGTGGATTATCAACCACAAAAGGATTCTCTATAATTTCCGCTATTTGCTCTTCTTGTAGTTCGCTTTTGGGGTAGGGGATACAAACAAACATACCTCGCTTCATCCCTTTGGTGAGTTCTGGGTTTGCAGCAATAAGTTGGTCTTCAGTAATGCCATAGGCCTTACTAACGCTATAAATAGTCTCACGGCGTTTAACTTTATGCATCTCTCTACAACGTGATTTTACTGCAGGACGTACTTCTAGTTTTTGAGTCTCTTCTTGAGTTCGCTTAGCTATTTCTTGTTGTATTTCTTGCTCTGAAACTTGAGGGATACGGATAACCTGACCTATGCGAAAGTTTTGTGCACTAAGCCCAGGATTTGCTTTCATGATGGCTTGAGTTGATACTTTATAGTTAACCGATAGTCGGTAAAGTGTATCTCCAGGTTTGATAGTATAGAAAAGCTCATCGTCACTACTTTGAGCTTTAACTTGAGGAATCTTTAATGCTTTCCCTGTAAAGATAACGCGATCTGCTCCAGGGTTTAACTTTACAATATCTTCTTGGCTCACATTATACATGCTTGCGATGGTATACAGGTTTTCACCTTTTTGTATTGTATGAAGAAAATAGTTGGCTGCCTCTTGAGCAAAACTGCTCAACATTGAGCAGCTTAATAGAGTAAATATTAGAAATATGCGTTTTATTCTATCCATTATTTATATAGTTCTATTATCTAGATAATTCATTCCTTAAGTAAGACAAAGGTACGAATAAACTGCTATATAGTCATAGAATCACACTTAAGAAAATAATTCTGCATCATTTAAAACTATAATTGAGTTGTAAACGTTAATTTTGTCGATTGGTGTGCTGGGTAATATTATTTCTCAATACTATTCAATAGATAGGGTTGAATTAGAGCACATTAAATTATAATTACTATAATGATGAATATGCAAGAAAAAGAATATATCAACGTATACGGTGCCCGTGTACACAATCTTAAAAATATTGATGCTCAGATTCCTAGGAATAGCTTAACCGTTATTACAGGTCTTAGTGGAAGTGGAAAGTCTTCTTTGGCATTTGACACTATATTTGCAGAGGGACAAAGGCGGTACATTGAGACTTTTTCGGCCTATGCGAGGAATTTTTTGGGTAATATGGAGCGTCCAGATGTCGATAAGATTACTGGCTTGAGTCCTGTAATTTCTATTGAACAAAAGACCACAAATCGTAATCCACGTTCGACTGTAGGTACCACTACTGAGATTTATGACTATTTGCGTCTGCTCTTTGCACGCGCAGGTGTGGCCTATTCGTATGAGTCGGGAGAAAAGATGATTAAATATACTGAAGAGCAAATTCTCGATCTAATCTTAAACGACTATCTGGGTAAAAGAGTTTATTTGCTTGCTCCTGTTGTTCGTGCCCGTAAGGGCCATTACAAAGAGCTTTTTGAACAAATTCGTAAGCGTGGGTATCTTCATGTACGGGTAGATGGTGAGATAAAAGAGATTGTTTATGGTATGCGGCTGGATCGTTATAAAAACCACGATATCGAGATTGTAATTGATAAGATGGTGGTTACCAACTCCGATCTTGATCGGTTAAAGCAAAGTGTTGGTATTGCGATGAAGCAAGGAGATGGCTTGGTCATGATTCTTGATGCCGACACGGATGAAGCTCGTCATTATAGCAAGCGATTGATGTGTCCTGTAACGGGGCTCTCTTATCGTGAACCAGCTCCTCATAACTTTTCATTTAACTCACCTCAAGGATATTGTCCTAAGTGTAAAGGGCTGGGTATTGTCAATCAAATTGATGTAGAGAAGGTTATCCCCAATCCAAAACTATCTATATACGAGGGCGGAATTGCCCCCTTAGGTAAATATAAAAACTCCATGATTTTCTGGCAGATCGAAGCTCTGCTCGAAAAGAATGAGGTTACCATTAAAACTCCGATCAAAGATCTACCTACTGAACTTCTTGACGAGGTGCTCTATGGTAGTGATGAGCGAATTAAGATTAAGAATTCTCTTATTGGTACCTCTTCCGATTACTTCGTAACTTTTGATGGAGTGGTTAAGTATATCCATATGCTCAAGGATAGTGATGCATCGGCTACGGCTCAAAAATGGGCTGAGCAGTTCTCTAAAACTTCTGTATGTCCATCTTGTCATGGAGCAAAACTTAATAGGGAATCGTTAAGCTTCCGTATTCACGATAAAAACATCAACGAGCTTTCGATGATGGATATCTCTGAGCTATACGACTGGATGGAGCATGTAGAGCAGTTCCTTTCGCCTACACAAAATAAAATTGCGGTGGAGATCTTGAAAGAGATCCGTACACGTCTTCGCTTCCTGCTCGATGTGGGGCTAGAATACCTATCGCTTAATCGTAGTTCGGTCAGCCTTTCGGGTGGAGAGAGTCAGCGTATTCGCTTGGCGACTCAGATTGGGTCACAACTCGTTAATGTGCTCTACATCTTAGATGAGCCTAGTATTGGTCTTCATCAGCGTGACAACCTACGTTTAATCAACTCTCTTAAGAAACTTCGAGATTTAGGAAATACCGTAATTGTAGTCGAGCATGATAAAGACATGATGCTTGCTGCCGACTACGTGTTGGATTTAGGTCCTCGAGCTGGTCGTTTGGGAGGTGAAATCGTGTTTTCGGGCACACCACAAGAGATGGTTAAGACCGATACCCTTACTTCTCAGTACCTTAATGGTAAGAAGAAGATTGAAGTTCCTACCCAAAGACGTGCGGGTAGTGGTGATTCATTACTACTTAAAGGTGCATCAGGCAATAATCTAAAGCATATTGATGTTGCTTTTCCCTTGGGAAGACTAATCTGTGTTACAGGAGTTTCGGGAAGTGGTAAATCGACCTTAGTTAATGATACCTTGCAGCCAATTCTATCGCAGAAGTTTTATAACTCTCTGCAAGATCCTCTTGCTTACGACACCATTGAAGGGCTTGAACATATAGATAAGGTGGTCAATGTTGATCAGTCGCCGCTAGGACGTACACCACGTTCAAACCCTGCAACCTATACTGGTGTGTTCTCAGACATTCGTAAGCTTTTTGTCGAATTGCCTGAGGCCAAAATTAGAGGTTATAAACCAGGTCGATTTTCCTTTAATGTAAAAGGTGGACGCTGTGAAACTTGTTCGGGTAATGGATACAAGACCATTGAGATGAATTTCTTACCTGATGTTTATGTTCCTTGCGAAGTTTGTCATGGCAAACGTTATAATAGAGAGACCTTAGAGGTTCGATTCAAAGGTAAGTCTATTGCCGATGTTCTTGATATGACCATCAACCAAGCCGTAGAGTTCTTCGAGCATGTACCTCAAATCCTGAATAAGATTAAAGTAATCCAAGATGTAGGATTAGGATATATCAAATTAGGACAATCTTCAACGACTCTATCGGGTGGCGAGAGCCAACGCGTGAAGTTGGCGACTGAGCTTTCAAAGCGTGATACAGGTAAGACGGTTTATATCCTTGATGAGCCTACAACAGGACTTCACTTTGAGGATATTCGTGTGCTATTGGCTGTATTAAATCGCTTGGTCGATAAAGGTAATACCGTGATTGTTATTGAGCATAATTTCGATGTTATCAAAATGGCTGACTATATCATTGATATAGGTCCTGATGGAGGTAAGGGTGGAGGTGAGCTCTTAGGTTTTGGTACACCCGAAGAGGTTGCAAAAACAGATATGGGCTTTACTCCTCGTTTTTTGAGACAAGAGTTAGAATAAACATACTAAAACAAATCAGGTGGATAGTTAACTATCCACCTGATTTGTTTTTATGAGAATCTCAGCCTGAGCTTAGTTGCAAAACTCGGGTCCCCATTCTTGTTGACCACGATCTTTCTTACATTTGAAGGCTTGTTTAATATTAGTTACTTTTAGGTCGTTACCGACTTTCTTTATGGATATAATAGATAGAACACCATCTAAGGAGTCATCCATTACACCTTCTTCTTTGATTTTTAGCTCATAATTGGGCTGGTCTTCGGTTAGCGTAACTTCGTAGCTATAGTTTCCCTCAGCATAGAGATCCTTAGGGCTGTATAAGTTGGCTATCTCTTCAATATTTGTAATTCCTTGCTCAGAGATTTCTTTGTTAAGTGCTTCCACTCTTTCTTTATCTACCTCTTTGTAGTTTATTTTATTCGTTTGGCTGCATGACATCAATAAATTTGAAATACCAATGAAGCCAATTAGGCATAAATAGATTAGTTTGTTCTTCATACGTTTAATATAACATGTTAAATTAAAATGGTCTAGTTTACTTGTAACTAGTTAGAAAGTATCCGTATTGCCTTGTTATCAGCATTTTTTATTCTTGATGGGAACCTAGGAGTTGTCTTTCTGCAAAAAAAGTTTAGTCTTATAAAGTTACTAAAATATTCCACTTTTAAGTACTATTGAGCCAATGTTCTTTAACATAAAGCCTCTTGTTTTGTTCTATAAACAGATTACTCACATAAATGAGAGCTAATAATTGTATAAAATATCTTAAAGTGTGATATTTGCGAATGTATATTAATTTGTATCTATGAAAAATAGTAAACTATCCTTTCTAAGGCCGATTTTCTTGTTTGTTATGCTTGGTATGATGATCCTCACGATTAGCAGGCTGGCTATATTTGCACTCTATAAAGATCGGCTAGTTGAAGTTGATAACTATTTAGAGATGTTCTCGTTGGGGTTTCGTATAGACCTTATTCTGATGTGTTATCTGAGTTTTATTCCAGCCTTGGTGGTTACTGTTATGCCCTCTACGATGAGGCATATTACTACGCGCTTTCTGGCTATATATTGTAGTATATTCCTATTCTTTATATTCTTTATGGAGCTAGTAACTCCAGAATTTATTGATCAGTACGATACCCGTCCCAATAAACTTTTCTTAGAATATCTAATCTATCCCAAAGAAGTAGCTACTATGCTCCTCAAGGGCAGATTGATAACCATAATCATAATGATGCTTGTTCTTGCACTAGTGATTTGGCTACTTAAGAAAACGGCCTCGTATGTCTTTTCTGTGCCCAAAAGTACCTGGCTCGTTCGCTTGATTGTTTTTCCAGTTCTTGGATTCTTTTTGTTTTGGGGGGCTAGAGGAAGTCTGACCTCGAAACGCCCAGTCAATGCAAGTAACTCTGTTTTCAGTAACGACCAGCTTGCCAACGTTATGGGTCTAAACTCGCTTTATACCGTTGCTTTTTCGCTCTACTCACTAAAAAATGAGACTGATCCGGCCAAGCTTTATGGAAAGATGTCACAAGAAGAGGCTATCACGCGTGTACGTGCCTATATGGATATTCCTGAATCTGAATTTACATCTAATGAAATCCCCTTATTACATCCTCAAGATGCTGATTCTATTCAAGACCGTCCTTATAACTTGGTGATTTTCCTGCAAGAGAGTCTTGGTGCTGAGTATGTAGGTTGCTTGGGGGGCTTACCCTTGACTCCTAACCTTGATAGCCTTGCTGCTCAAGGACTACTTTTTACTAATTTATATAGTACTGGGACGCGTAGTGTACGTGGAATTGAAGCAGTAACTACAGGATTTCTACCCTCACCTTCAGAAAGTGTTGTGAAACTACCCAATGCTCAACAAGACTTTTTTACGCTTGCCAACTTATTAAAACCTAAAGGATATAATACAAGCTTCATTTATGGAGGAATGGCAAACTTCGACAATATGGCTTCGTTCTTTAGTGGTAACGGTTTTGATGATATTATTGATGAGACTAGCTTTACCTCGGACGGTAATAAATATGCAATGAAAGGCACTTGGGGATATTCCGACGAAGATTTGGTGCTAAAGGCTAATGAGTACTTTAAGTCACTCGGCGATCAGCCATTTTTCTCGTTGATGTTTTCTAGTTCGAATCATGAGCCGTTTGAGTTTCCTGAAGGTAGAATCGAGCTTTACGAAGAACCAAAAGCTTCAGTGCATAATGCGATGAAGTATGCCGACTTTGCAATCGGAAAGTTCTTTGAACTTGCAAAGAATGAACCCTACTTTGAGAATACTGTATTTGTCATTGTCGCCGATCACAATACACGTACCTACGGAAATCATCTCGTGCCCGTAGATAAGTTTCACATACCTGCTGTTATAATTGCACCAAGTTTGAGTGGTGAGAGATACGATAAGCTATGTAGCCAAATTGATATTCCTGTTACTGCTCTCTCTTTGTTGGGTGCTGATTTTGAGCATCCGATGCCTGGGCGTGACTTGCTGCATCTACCCGATAGTGTTCCTGGTAGAGCGATTATGCAATTCCACGATATCAATGCTTTTAGGGTAGATAATGAAATGGTTATTATGCAACCTAATCGCCCTGCTGTTCAGTTTAAGCTAGAGGGAGATAAGAATCAAATCCCTATGGAGCTTGATGATGAATTGGCTAAAGATGCATTGGCTCATGTGCTCTTGGCTAATTATCTTTATAAGAATCGAGAGTACACACTTCCGTACTTACTGAAGTAGATAAGGGACCTCTTAGATATATATAATAGAAGCACTCAGGTTGTAGATATGCAGTTTGAGTGCTTGTTTTTTGTAGTCTTTACTCGTTTAAATCTAAATTAAGTGTTTATAGATGTCTTATAAGACATTTTCAAAACTATTTTCAACACGGTTGGAATGATATATAGGCCTACTTATTTAATTTTACAATGGAGGAATATCTATATATTAAAATACTTAATAAAGATTTGCTCTAGGAATTAAATAAAGAATTTAACTAATACACAATACAAAATAGTTTAGCTCATGTCGCAAAGATTTATCGCAACTTTTTACATCCTTATGCTAACTTGGGGAACCTTATGGGCTCAGGCTCCACAAGCTGTTCACGACAATGTGCGTAATACTCCATATCCGCAACAAGGAAATGCACTCTATATTAACCCTGCTCCATTGATTGTCCCAATGGATATGAAAAAGTCTTATTATTTGCAGTTTAATTTGTCAAGATATGAAAATTTCTCAGGCTCCGAAACCATACTATCGAAACCTGTGCGTTGGAATATATTTAATGCACATCAAGAACTTGAAAATGGAACGTGGTATTGGAGATTTCGTTCTGTTACAAAACAGGGTGAAGAGCTGGCTTGGAGCAAAACTTATAGTTTTACTGTAACAAGTGATGTACCTAAGTTTGTAACGCCATCGGTTGACAAGTTTCTAAATAATATTCCTTCTGAGTTTCCTCGGATGTATCCTTATTTGAATGAAACATTAGAGGAATCTCGCAAACACGTGCGCAAAGATCCTGAGTTCGAACAACTCATTGCGGATAGTCGTGCAGCTTTAGCCTTCAACATAAAGACAGATACTGATCCTTACGGCAAAACTACTCAGCTTTTTGAGCATCATCACAACCTGTTGACAGCTTATCTCATGTTCCAATTGGATATCTATAAAGAGCAGATGCTCAAAAATATTCGTATCCTGCTGGCTAATGGTAACGAGGACAATGCAATCAATAACGATTTTAAGGCAGGAGAGCTAGCCTATTTACTCTCTTCAGCCTATGAGTATTTCTATAATGACTTTACTCCTAAAGAACGTAAGGAGATTGAAGATATTGTGCACAAGGTACTTGTCAAGTATTACGAGCATGCCATTGGATATGCTGATAACCATGTCTTTGAAAATCACTTTTGGCAGTTTACTTTCCGTCACCTACTACAAAGTGCATTGGTGATGAAAGATGTTGATCCGCTAGCCAAAGAATACTTAGAATATAGTTATGAGCTTTGGACAGCTCGTGCTCCAGCTTCGGGCTTCAATAGAAGTGGTGTTTGGCATAACGGTACAAGCTACTTTAGCGCAAACGCTATTACTCTGTCGTATGTACCAATGCTTTATTCTTATATCACTGGAACTGACTTTTTTCAACACCCATTCTATCAAAACGTAGGATTAGCTCTTGCTTATAGCTGGTTACCAAACTCTTTAAGCTCAGGCTTTGGTGATGGACACGAAAAGATGAATCCTAAACCACTTCGCGTGCGTAGTGCTTTTGCCGATTTCATGGCACGTACAACAGGTGATCAATATGCAGCTTGGTATTCTTCACTCAATACTAGATATATGAATGAGGCGGAAACTCGTCTATACCGTATGGCTAGTGGTAAAAAACGCCCTGCATCTAATGCTTTACCTAGCAATACTCCTCAGGCAGTTTTATTTGCTGATGCTGGTGAAATGATTGTTCATACAGACTTAGATCAACTAGATAAGAACCTTAGTTTAAGCTTCCACTCTAGCCCATTTGGTTCAGGAAGTCATACCCATTCAAATCAGAATGCATTCAATTTGCAGTACGGTGGTAAACCTGTGTATAGGGCAGTTGGTCATTATATGAATTTCTCAGACCTGCATAACTTATTATCTTATCGCCATACTCGTGCTCATAACACGTTGTTGGTAGATGGAATGGGTCAAGGCTTTACAACACGTGCCTACGGCCATATATCACGAATGTTCAATGGTGATCATATCTCTTATGCTCTGGGTGATGCTTCACAAGCTTATAAAGGTGTGAGTGAATATCCTATGTGGGATAAGAATTTTAAAGCTCAAGGTATCTCGCAATCTCGTGAACACGGTTTTGGTGCGACTCCACTTAAAAAGTACTTGCGCCATATCTTCTTACTTCACCCCAATACTATTGTAATTTATGATGAATTGGAAGCTAGTAAGCCTGTTACTTGGGATTGGTTATTACACAGTCCAATCAAGTTTAATATTGACCCAATAAATAATTTATTTATTACCAAAGACCCTGAGGGAGAGTTTACCTCTGTTGCTCAAATGTTCAGCAATCAAGATTTTAATCTATCTCAAATAGAGGGTTATATTGCTGAGCCAAATAAGAAGGTAGCTGTACGTGGTGAAGATTTGTCAGATCCCTGGTCGCTTACTGCAAGTTTTAAAGCAAGCAAAGCCAATAGAATCTTAACTATTATTCAGTTGGATGTTAATGGTAATAAAATAGCCGAAATCAAAAGATTAAGCGATAGTTTTGAGTGTGGTGATTGGACTATTAAGGCTGAACTAGACCCTAAAAAGTCGGCTAGCATTTATATCACAAACCCAAAGATTAAAGCAACTTTTAGTGCAGGACTTAAGCACCCAGAAATTAATGGAGAAACGGTTAAGCTAAAGAATAAAAATACTTCATTATTATACGATACTTTTGACGGTCAGTGGGAATTGAAAGAGGCTGTAGATAGCTCTTTAATGCCTACTGGCAATATGAAATAACGACACATGATTTTATAAGTTTATTTTTAGGTGAGATGAAGGTCTAGATCAATTAAAGGGTCTAGACCTTCTTTTATTATGTTCGGAATAAGTTCCAATGATGAATAATCATTAAGCCCAAAACAATTTCGATTTTAACTCACATAATTCAAAACTTAATTGCTTAATTTGCATCCCAAATTTAAGAGTAGTAATACTGTAAAGTATCTGGCTTCAACTATTTACCGGCAAAAAAGATAAAGAAGTTAATGCGCTTATATTCAGACAGTCGTATTATTATTAAATCAATATTTTATAGCAAAATACATTTAATAATTTAGCATGAATAATGTCATCATCCTTTTGGATAATTTGTCTGATTGGAAACCCTATTACGAAACAAATAGTATCAGCAGTGTTTCGGATTATCTTAAACATCGAAGCTCCTCTAAATCAACTAAACTTGTTCTAAACCTAAGTAACGATTATAGCTATAACTCAGAAGGTTATTATGGCTCTCTTCTGGCTCAAGCTCGGGGTGATAATGCTTTTCCTAGCGTAAAAACCATCAATAAGCTCGAAACAGGTGCAGGTTTGCGCATGGATATCAATTTGCAGAAATGTTGTTATCAGTGGATTCTAAAAAATAATATTCAAACTGATACTTGGCATTTTTATATTTACTTTGGTTTATGTCAAGAGAAGGGACTCGAAAAGATTGCTCGCTTTATTTTTGACCAATATCCATGTCCGATTTTGCGTGTTGAGCTAAATACGCGTACGAAGAACCAAATCGAGTCGGTCAAATATGTGTCTCTTAAAGATTTGCAAGAGGAACAGCAAGACTTTTTCGCCAATGCTCTCGACCGTTTTAACAAAAAGGTTTGGCGTACCCCACGTATGCCAAAAGCTTTTAGATATAGTTTGGGTATTCTTCACGATCCTTCCGAGGCTTTTCCGCCAAGTAATAAAAAGGCAATTCAAAAGTTTTTGGAGATTGCTAAGAAGATGAATATCAATGCTGAGCTAATCACAGAGGAGGATGTAACTCGCTTGTTGGAGTTTGATGCACTCTTTATTCGTTCGACTACTTCGCTCAACCATTTCACGTTCCATTTTGCTCAAAAAGCAGAGCAGAATGATATTGTTGTTATTGACGATCCAACCTCTATTATTCGTTGCACCAATAAAGTGTTTCTAAAGGAGTTACTAGCCAAAGAGAAAGTTCCAGCACCTCTTTCTACGCTTGTGTTTCAGTCGAATCAGAATAGTTTTGAGGAGATAAGTGAGCAAATAGGTAGTCCTTTTATCTTAAAGATACCGGATGGTTCTTTTTCGCATGGAATGAAGAAAGTTAATAGCGAAGAGACATTGCAGGCGGCATTGGCTGTGTTGTTTCAAGACTCAGCTATTTTATTAGCCCAAGAGTTTACACCAACTGATTTCGACTGGCGTATTGGTGTGCTCAATGGAGAGCCGCTCTATGCCTGCAAATATTATATGGCCAAAGGGCATTGGCAGATTTACCAGCATCTTGATTCGGGTAAGAGTAACAGTGGTTTGGTCGATACAATTCCTATCTATCAAGTCCCTCAGGATGTCCTTCGTACAGCACTTAAAGCTACTTCACTAATTGGTAAGGGGCTTTATGGTGTCGATTTGAAAGTGGTTAATGGTAAGGCTGTTGTTATTGAGGTTAACGATAACCCAAGTATAGATCACGGGATCGAAGATGCTATTCTAGGAGATGATCTTTATTATCGTATTCTTAGTTATTTCATTCGTGTGCTAGAACAGCGTACGCTATAAATCTAGCTTTACTTTTAGTATAAAAGACCTAAGAGGTTATCTACATTACGTGAGATAGCCTCTTTTTTATTTCCCATCAGTTGTCTTACCCAAAATGAGTTACTCGTTTGTATTAAACCAGTAAATGGTTTGGGGTAAACGAGCCTTTGGTTTGGTTGTAGGTCCAAACTTCCTACATGCAGCTATTTATATCTTATTTTAGTTTTTATTTGCTAAAAAATACAAAAATCAATAATTATCGTTATCTTGGTGTATACATAGTGGTTTAGAGCTTTTTATGAGTTTAATGCCCGTTTTATTTTAACCTATACTTTAATACTATTAAAAAACACTGAGATTATGATTATTGGAATTCCTAAAGAAATTATGCCTGGAGAAGCTCGCGTGGCTTCAAGTCCAGAAACTGTGAAAAAGTTTGTGAGTGCTGG
>QXGG01328169.1_pt1 | contig 31948 bp, 28 predicted proteins | sample 1982491 | NCBI WGS metagenome assembly QXGG01 (sample SAMN09924614, study PRJNA488089) | Wastewater metagenome, whole genome shotgun sequencing project. | isolation source: South African research farm wastewater | place: South Africa: Irene, Agricultural Research Council, Animal Production... | reverse complement strand
ACGCGAAAAACTACACCAGGTATGCGTATTCTTGAAAAAGAAGCAGTTAAGATTGGAGGAGGAGTAAACCATAGAATGGGGCTTTACGACATGATAATGTTGAAAGATAACCATGTTGATTTTGCTGGAGGAATTCCGCAAGCTATATCTGGAGCTCAAGCCTATTGCAAAGCAAAGGGTAAAGATCTTAAAATTGAAATAGAGGTACGCAATTTAGATGAGGTTAAACAAGTTTTAGCACATGGTGGAGTAAACCGAATCATGCTAGACAACTTTAGCCCTGTTCTGACGCGTCAGGCTGTTGAACTAATTAACGGTGTTTACGAAACAGAGTCGTCGGGAGGTATTACATTTGAAACCCTCTTAGACTATGCTAATTGTGGTGTCGATTTTATTTCAGTAGGAGCGTTAACACACTCGGTAAAAGGGCTAGACATGAGTTTTAAAGCCTGCTAATTATTCAATACTTAATTTAGAACTCTTCTTGTTTATTTTTTAATCAAAATAGCAAAGAAGAGTTTTTTTTAACTTATATTTGTTCTCTGTTGTCAACAGGAATTAATTTTGCTTACAGTTAAGACGTTAAGCTCAAGTTTAATCTCCATGTTTTGATAAGGTAAAAGAATGAAAAGGTTAGCATATATATTTTCTTTGTTTGTACTATTATTTACTTTGGGGAGTTGTGGAACATCAACTTTAGATTACGATCATCCCGATGTGGATATTTTTGTGCGACAACTTAAAGCAGGAACATATGAAACCAAGAGTCCTGAGGGGTTTATTGAAGTTCCCAATTTTATTTACAAAGATGTTCCCAAACTACTCTCATACTCAACTGACTTAACAATCATACCAACCTTTCCGTTGCCTCCTATAGCTTCATCAATAGCAGGTGAAATTAAGCTAGGCGAATGTATGCTTTGGATTGTTGAAACTATCCGAATGGGCGACTATGCTTCACTTGGCTGTCATATGGTGCGTGTAAATGCCGACAATTATGAACCCCGCTATTTCCTTTCTGATGAGGAGATCTTAGATGCAGCCGTTCACTACAAACGCTGGTGGGAGAATCGTCTCTATCCTAAAACACGTTGGTCTGTTGACCCTTGCTTTGACAACCCACTTTGTGGTACAGGTTATCAATGGTGGTGATTTTTCCAGATTATTCAAACTAAATTCCTATCTTCGGTGTTCATTTTATGAACTTAATTTTCTGTGTAAATGAATAAAATAACATCTTTATTTGGAATTCAATACCCTATAATACAAGGGGGGATGGTTTGGTGTAGTGGTTGGCGTTTGGCTTCTGCTGTAAGTAATGCAGGAGGTCTTGGTCTTATTGGTGCAGGCTCAATGTATCCCGATGTACTTCGTGATCACATTCGTAAGTGCAAAGAAGCTACTTCTAAACCCTTTGGTGTTAATGTACCGCTAATGTACCCTCAAGTAGAGGAAATAATGAATATTATAGCTGAAGAAAAAGTACCTGTTGTCTTTACTTCGGCAGGGAATCCTAAAACATGGACAGCTTGGTTGCAAGAAAAAGGTATCAAGGTAGTGCATGTTGTGTCTTCGTCTAAATTTGCACTCAAATCGCAAGATGCTGGTGTAGATGCTATTGTTGCCGAAGGCTTTGAAGCTGGTGGCCACAACGGTCGTGAAGAAACTACAACACTTTGTCTTATCCCTCAAGTTAGTGCTGTAACAGATTTACCTTTGATTGCTGCAGGTGGTATTGCTACGGGTGAGGCTATTTTGGCTGTAGCTGCCTTGGGTGCCGATGGAGTACAAATGGGTACACGTTTTGCACTTACTAAGGAGAGCTCTGCTCACGAAGATTTTAAAAATATGTGTATCAATCTAAAAGAGGGTGATACTAAATTACATCTTAAGCAACTAGCCCCTACACGCCTTGCTAAAAATAAATTCCGTGACGAGGTTGAAGCACTCGAACTAAAAGGTGCAACTCCCGATGAGTTACGTGAATTATTGGGCAGAGGTAGAGCAAAGAAAGGTATCTTTGAAGGCGACTTAGCTGAAGGAGAAATTGAAATTGGTCAAATTGCAGCTTTGTGTGGTGAGCTTAAAACCGTAGCCGAAGTTATGGACGAGCTTGTTAAATCTTATAAGCTTGCTTGCCAAAAAGATTATTCTTGGTAATCTGAAAACATTTAAAAGCCCAACAACATAAGATAAGGGTGCTCTGCAATTTCAGTTTCACAAACTAATCCTCTATTTTTGTAGAAAGATTTTATTATTGCAACATGTTAAAAATAAGTACCCTTTTTTTATTCCTATATATAACTGTTGGAGGAGTTGTGGCTCAAAGTATAAATCGAGAGGAACTAGGTGTTCCTTTCGATTTTCCATTATATCTGAGTGGTAATTTTGGTGAGCTCCGTAGCAATCACTTTCATGCTGGTCTTGACTTCAAGACCCAACACCAATCGGGTAAAAGAATGTTAGCCATCGCCGATGGTTACATTTCAAGAGTGCAAGTAACTCACGGCTCAGGCTATGTGTTGCATACAGTCTACGACAACGGTTTATCTACCACTAATTTACACCTAATGGGTCTTGTGGCTCCACTAGCAGCTCTGGTCGATTCGATTCAGTATGCCAACGAATCATGGCAGATGGATTTGACATTAGAACCCAATAAATATAGAATCCGTAAGGGAGAGCATATTGCTTGGAGTGGAAATATGGGATATTCATTTGGTCCACACTTGCACTTCGAACTTATAGATACGGCTACTGGCGACTTACTCGATGCCATGCCCTATTATCAGCACCGATTAAAAGATACACGAGCACCTAGAGCCGAATCCTATCTTTTTGAACCCTATTTCAATAAAGGGATTATTAATGGCTCTACTGAGCTGACTATTGAACCTGTGCTAGCAGCAAATACAGTATCTGCTTGGGGAGTTGTAGGCATTGGTATTAAGGCATTTGACTTTATGGATGAGGTTAATAATCGGTATGGTGTGCGTAAAATGGAGTTCTATGTTGACGATCAGCTTAGCTTCGAAAGTGATATTGCACGTTATCATCCTTCAGAGAGTCGCTATATAAACTCGTGGACTTATAAAAATCATATGAAGACGTATATAGCACCAGCTAATCCGCTAAAGATGATTAAAGCTTTCAATCAAGATAGGGGGTGGCTTAGAATTGATGAAGAACGACTTTACAACCTTCGATTTGTACTGACTGATTTCCACGGCAACAGCTCAACTTACCGATTAAGTATTCGTGGTATAAAACAAGAAATTCCTTTAACTCCCATCGATGAGGCTTATCAGCTCTCATGGGATAAAACAAATTATTTCTCTAAATTAGGGCTAGATCTTATCATACCCTCAAAGGCTCTTTACGAAGACAATTACTTAGATTTTGAAGTTTTAAGTGCTGATTCTACTTGTAACTCTTTTGTATATCAACTGGCTAAGGCCGAACGCTATATACCTTTGCATAAGCCTTCAGAACTCCGAATACGTGTAAACCCCTCTTTGGTGGCTGATACGACTAAGTTATATATTGCTATGCTCAATGGTAAAGGAGAGTGGAATAGTGTAGGTGGAAAATATAATGCAGGCTTTGTCCATACTAAAATTAGAGAGTTGGGAACATTTGCTGTATTGACAGACTTCTTACCTCCAAAATTGAAAGCGGTCAATAAAAACAACTGGATAAAGTCTGGAGAAATCTCTTTCTCATCTGAGGATAAGCAGACAGGTATACAAAGCTATAGGGGTACAATTGACGGGGAATATGCCTTGTTCTATCTCGATATAATGCCCAAAAGAATTAAGTATAAGCTTGATAAATCTAGATTGGTAAGAGGAAAGCAACATAAAGTACAATTAGAAGTGGTAGATAACGCTAAAAATCGTACATTTATTGAAGAAGAGTTTTATTGGTAATTTATTAGAAGAATCACAAAAATATGAAAAAACTTTATTTAACCACAGCCTTATTATTTGCTGTTATTGCTAGTTCATGGGCTTGTACCAACTTAATAGTGGGTAAAAAAGCCTCTGCTGATGGCTCTACAATAGTGTCTTATTCGGCAGATTCGTATGGAATGTTTGGAGATCTTTATCATTCTCCAGCAGCAGTTTATCCTAAGGGAGCTAAATTGGACATTTATAATTGGGAAGACAATCGCTTTATGGGCACTATTGCACAAGCAAAACAAACCTATAATGTCATTGGTAATATCAATGAATATCAGGTAACTATTGCCGAAACCACATTTGGTGGTCGTCCTGAGCTCGAAGATACTACAGGAATCATTGATTATGGTAGTCTAATTCGTTTAGGATTGCAACGTTCTAAAACAGCTAAAGAAGCCATCAAAGTGATGACTAGTTTAGTTCAAGAATATGGTTATGCTAGTGGTGGTGAGTCATTCACTATTGCTGACCCTAACGAAATTTGGATTCTTGAGATGAGTGGAAAAGGCCCAGGCATAAAAGGTGCTGTTTGGGTAGCTGTTCGAGTGCCTGATGATTGTATCTCAGCGCATGCAAATCAGTCTCGTATCCATCAGTTTGATATGAATGATAAAAATAACTGCATCTATTCTCCTGATGTTGTCTCTTTTGCTCGTGAAAAAGGTTATTTCGAAGGGGTAAATAAAGATTTCAGCTTCTCTAAAGCTTATAATCCACTAGATTTTGGTGGTCTTCGTTTTTGTGAAGCTCGAGTTTGGAGTTTCTTCAATATGTTTACTGACCAAGGAGAGGAATTCCTTTCGTATGTTGAAGGTGAAGATGAAACGCCAATGCCACTATTCATGAAGCCCAACCGAAAGCTTTCTGTTCAAGATGTGCGTGATGCTATGAGAGATCACTACGAAGGTACTCCTCTAGATATTAGTAAGGATTTTGGAGCAGGTGCATACCACACTCCTTATAGATTATCTCCACTAACATTTAAGGTTGGTGATCAAGAATATTTCAACGAACGTCCAATTTCGACTCAACAAAGTGCTTGGGTATTTGTTTCTCAAATGCGTTCTTTCCTTCCTGATGCTATTGGTGGTGTTTTCTGGTTTGGTCTTGACGATGCTAATATGACCGTGTTTACACCCGTTTATTGTGGAACTACTGAGGTACCTTATAGCTATGCTGCAAATGGTGCTGATTATGTAACATTCTCTTGGGATAGTGCATTCTGGATTTATCAGTGGGTCTCAAATATGGTTTATCCTCGCTACGCTATGATGATAGGTGATCTTCGCAAGGTTCAAAATGAATTGGAAGATTACTATACGCTCAATCAACCAGCTGTTGAGAAGGTCGCTTCTGATCTTTATGCTAAAAATCCAGCAGAAGCTGTAAAGTTTCTAACCACCTACACTGGTGTCTCGGCACAACAAGCTTTTGAAGCTTGGAAGAAACTAGGTGAATACCTTATCGTAAAGTATAACGATGGTGTAATAACACGTACCAATAAAGACGGTTCTTTTGAGCGTAACAATATTGGTCAGCCTACAGGCGTAATTCGCCCTGGTTATACTGAAGAATTTCTAAAAGAATATGTCAAGCAAACAGGAGATCGCTATAAAGTGAAATAAAATAATTTACTCTCCTTAATTACCAATTAGGTACTAAGGAGAGTAAATCAAAATAATGATTATATTTAGAGAGGATAAAATTCACCTTTTATCACGTATAAAATAGATAAATTTTAAATACTATAGCCGTATGAAAAACGATGAGCTTTTAAAAAGTGTTATAGCTAAAGCTGAGCAATGGTTAACTCCTGCCTACGATAAGGAGACTCAAGCTGAAGTTAAGGGGATGTTAGACAACAAGGATAATACCAACCTAATTGAGTCTTTCTATAAAGACTTGGAATTTGGTACTGGTGGACTTCGTGGAATTATGGGGTCGGGTAGTAACCGAATGAATATTTATACTGTGGGTGCTGCTACCCAAGGTCTTTCTAACTACCTCAATAAGCAGTTCAAAGATTTGGATCAAATCTCGGTAGCTGTTTGTCACGATTGTCGTAATAATAGCCGAAAATTTGCTGAGATTTCTGCTGATATCTTCTCTGCAAATGGAATTAAGGTTTACTTGTTTGAGGAATTGCGTCCTACACCTGAAACTTCTTTTGCTATTCGCTATTTAGGTTGTCAGAGTGGTATTATGATTACTGCTTCGCATAACCCCAAAGAGTATAACGGATATAAGGCTTATTGGGATGATGGTGCACAAGTTTTGGCTCCACATGACCAAGGTATCATTGATGAAGTAAGCAAGGTTAAAGCTGCTGATATTAAGTTTAAAGGCAATCCTGCACTTATTGAGTTCTTAGGCGAAGAGATTGATAAGATTTTCTTAGAACATGTTCAAGCTGTATCGCTTAATCCTGATGCTATTAAGAGAAATAAAGATCTTAAGATTGTTTATACTCCAATCCACGGAACTGGAGTGACGCTAATTCCTCGTGCATTAAGAATGTGGGGTTTCGAAAATATAATTGACGTTCCTGAGCAAAATATTATTAGCGGTGATTTTCCTACCGTAAAATCACCTAACCCTGAAGAGCCTGCTGCTCTTGCTATGGCAGTGGCTAAGGCTAAAGAGACCGATGCCGATTTGGTTATGGCTAGTGATCCTGATGCTGATCGTATTGGCGTGGCTATTACCGATGATAAAGGTGAGTGGATTTTGGTTAATGGAAACCAAATCTGTATGATTTTCCTCTACTACATCATTACACAATACAAAGCTTTAGGTAAGCTTAAAGGCAATGAGTTTGTTGTTAAAACTATTGTAACCACAGAACTTGTTAATAAGATTGCGGCTTCAGCTAATGTTGAGCTAATTGATTGTTATACTGGTTTTAAATGGGTAGCTAGAGAGATTCGTGAGCTTGAAGGTAAGAAAAAGTACATTGGTGGTGGTGAAGAGAGCTTTGGCTTCTTGGCTTCTGACTTTGTACGTGATAAAGATTCTGTTTCAGCTTGTTGCTTGATGGCAGAAATTGCTGCTTGGGCTAAAGATAACGGTAAATCTCTTTATGAGATGCTTCAAGATATCTATCTTGAGTTTGGATTCTCTAAAGAACGAGTGATTAGTGTGGTAAAAGAGGGTAAGAGTGGTGCTGATCAAATCAAAGCCATGATGACTGATTTTAGAGCTAATCCTCCTAAGTCGTTAGCTGGTTCACCTGTTGTTCGAATTAAGGATTTCCAAACCCTTGAGTTGACTGACACAGTATCGGGTAAGGTTTCTAAATTAGAAATGCCTGATACTTCTAACGTACTTCAGTTCTATACAGAAGATGGTTCTAAAGTTTCTGTTCGTCCTTCAGGTACTGAACCAAAAATTAAGTTCTACATGGAAGTTAATGGGCAGATGAAAGATCGTAAAGATTATGATAAAGCAAATCAACTGGCTGATGCTAAGGTTGACCAAATCTGCAAAGACTTGGGTATTTAGTGCTTTTATCTACAAAAAATAAATAACGGGCATTGGTAATTAACCGACGCCCGTTATTATTTATACGAGGTTATAAGTTGTGATCTAATCTAAAGTTGGCTCAATGATGAGCTTAAACATTACCATGTCTTTTAGGGGATGCCCATTTTCAATGATGGGTTGCTTGTAGTTTTCAACAAAGAAGTTGGGACGTACACCGTAGGGCTCAAATTGCATCTTTCGATAGAAAGAGAATGCATCAAAACTCTGATCTCCTGTACCAACTATTAGGTCGATAAAGTTGTGTTGCTTGGCATAAGCAATCGCAGCTTCGACAAGCTGTCTTCCAATTCCTTGTTTGCGATGTGCAGGGGCTACTGCTATATTCTTAATTTCTAAAACGTTCTCATTAATTCGGTTAAGAGCTAGTACACCAACAAGTTGATGTTCATTTTCTGTTCTAGCTTCTATTAAGACACTTTCGTGAATATACTTGTTAATAGCTTCTTGGTCTTCATCGGCCAATAGCAATAAATCGTAGGGAATAGCTTCGCCTACTTTTGTCTGAATTTCAATTTGGTAGCTCATTGCTTTGTATTTTGAAAAAACTTCTAATATAACCTATTACTAGCTATCAACCAAGCATTCATGGTCCTAATCTAGGGCAAAAAGAATAATTGTCAGGTTTTTATAATCTATATTTCCGTTTTAAATATTACCTTTGAGTTCATTACTAACCAATTTACGCTATAATGTGATTAATAAATACCCCCTAATTTCTTCAAAGGGCTTTATTTAAATCCACCCTCATACTCATATCTGTTATATTTATCACAGGGAGCTATTCTTGGGTATATAGCATACTTCCAATTCTACTTAACGTATTTATATATAACATTAGTCAAAGTTAATTTGGCTAAGTCATGCTTTGGATTTAACCCTCTAGCCCTTTAACTTTATTCTAAGTCTAATTTTAAAGGCAAAATATTATATGAGTATTATAATTCAAAATATAAGTTTTCAGCACCCTGACGGTGACGTGCTATTTTCTGATCTCTCTTTTTCGTTAGAGTTTCAGCAACAACTCGCTTTAGTTGGAGATAATGGTTCGGGTAAATCGACTCTGCTACGATTGATAGCAGAAGATATTCCTTTGCTCCAAGGTTCTATTATTTCTCAAGAGCCGATCTATTTAGTTCCACAAGATTTCACTCCCTACTTGAATAACTCTGTGGTAGATGTTCTAAAAATATCAGACAAGCTTCATGCTCTTCAAGAGATTCTGAATGGTAATGTTGATATTATTAACTTTGAAACCTTAGGAGACGACTGGGAGCTTGAAGAACGAGTTAAAAGCGAAATGGAAAAGTGGGGACTTCAAGATATTTCACTTGACACTCCTTTGAACGAGTTGAGTGGTGGTGAAAAGACTAAAGTGTTTTTGGCTGGACTAACCTTGAATAATCCAGGCATTGTATTGATGGATGAGCCAACCAATCATTTAGACTATACATCCAGAATATTACTTTATACTTGGTTAAAACAGACTACTGCTTCTGTACTAGTGGTTAGTCATGATAGAGAGTTACTCAATTTACTCTCTGGTATTTTAGAATTGTCGAGTCTAGGACTTAAGTATTATTCGGGCAATTATGAAGCTTATAAGGAGCAGAAAGATATTGAACTTGGTGCTATTCATGCTTCACTAAAAAATAAGGAGACTGAGCGTAAGCAAGCTCAACTTAAGCAGCAAAAAGTTGCTGAGCGTAAACAAAAGGCTGATAGCCGTGGTCAGAAATTAAGTGCTCGTAAGGGTATTGGAAAGATGGCGATGGATACGCGTCAGGATAGAGCAGAAAAAACCTCAGCCAGATTTCAAGCTGATCATCAAGGCAAGGTTGAAGGTATTAGTTCAGATATTAGGGAGATTAAGAATAAAATAGCTGAACAATCGGTATTAAAGCTTCATTTGGAGTCTTCCAGTTTACCTGAGAATAAATTACTTGTTGAGGCTACTGATGTTAATTACTCCTATAATGGCGATAAGTTGGTTTGGAAGGAAGCATTAAGTTTTAAGCTTTGGAGTGGTGAACGTGTTTTATTGAAAGGATGTAATGGTTCTGGCAAAACAACCCTGATTCGGTTAATTACCGAGATGGTACTTCCTACACAAGGAACGCTTAAAATTACACCCAATAATTGGCTATATCTAGATCAAGAATACAGCTTCTTAGACGGTTCTAAAACAGTATACGAGCAGGCACAAGCTTTCAACTCCAAATTACCTGAGCATGAGGTCAAGTGTATGTTGCATCGCTCACAACTTTCTTTAGAATTCTGGGATCAGCCTTGTAGCTCACTAAGCGGTGGCGAAAAGATGAAATTGAGCTTGTGTAGTTTATTAATTTCGTCTGTTGCACCCGATTTAATGATACTCGACGAGCCAACAAATAATATCGATATGCATAGTATTGCTATTTTAACCCAAACATTGAGTCATTATAAGGGAACGCTTTTATTGGTTTCTCACGATCGATACTTTGTTGAGGAGCTCGGAATTGATCGCGAGATTAATCTGGATTAGTCTTTAATTAAAAAAGAGAAGGAGAGTGTTAAGCTCTCCTTCTTTGATTTTATAAATCAGCCTCCAACAGGTAAGTACTTTCGGGAGTGTATTTAGTATTGTCTGGTGTAATGATAATCCAATAACTCAAGGTTTCGATAATTGATGCCGTGACGATATCTCCTTTTTTATATTGTTTGCTCCAATAGGTTTTAGTAATAAGCTTTGCCCGAATCTCATCGTGATGAATATGCATTACCTCAAACCACATCTCATCTTGCTTTTTGAAATTATCGTGTTGTTCTAAATCTAATCGAACTATAAACTTCCACTTGTAGTTTGCTCGTGTAGGGCTTAAGTAGGCTATGTCTGGGAAGTCTTCAAAAGTTTTAGTACCATACTCTTCATAGGCATTAAAAAAGGAGGCGTATCGCTCTCTAGCCATAAGACATTGGCGTTTTTTTTCCTCTGGGTCAATATAGAGTAGGGGGTCGTTATCTAGAGCTTTGCTATAGATTTGTGGTGAGATCAATAAATCTTCTTCAATAGCAAAGAGAATGCCCGAAGGATCTCTAAACTTATTGTAACCGCTGTCGGGTTTTTCTCGGTACTTGAACCCACCCAGGGCTTCATTAGGGTATTGCTTTAGTGCTTCTTCCCAGCGTTGCCAACATAGAACCATATCTAGTCCATCGTAACCAATCTGTATAGGGCATTCCTCTTCAAAGCTCTCTTGAATAAATCTATTGGCTGTGGCATGTAAGAGCTGGCTCATCTGCTCTACGTTATTATCCACACTAATGATTTCAAGCTCGGGAGCTCCACATCTATAGAGTCCTACCGTTCTCAACCAATACTTTTTCTTACCATCACTAGCGATATCCGAAATAATATTTACCAAGTACAAACTACGAGGTGAAGGTGGAATTTTTGTTTGGCAGGTAGTCTGTAGCCATTCCGATGAGAAAACTCGGTTTGAAGAGAAGTCAAGAACTAGCAAGACATCTTTAGCAATGGCCTGCATTACTTTAACTTGTAGCAAGAATGAGTTTAGGGGCTTAGCACTATATACTTGCTTTGTGAATAAAAAATAGGGGCGATCTAAAGCCTCTTCTATCGTCATTTGACTTACTCCCCGATCAAGCACCATTTGCGATACTTGAATGTTTCGTGTTTTGCCAATTGATATATAAACAGTAAATAATATACCCTCGTATTCGATGTCTACTTTCCATTCTAAGTTAAGAATCGGGAGTACTTCATCCGTAAAGTTGGAGTTTTTAAGCTGAATATTATGGAGTTTTATTTCAGAATGATTCTGAAGGGAGTCCAGTAAGTCTTTTTGAATAAATTCTATTTCTGTACTCTTTAAAATTACACCCATGAAGGAGTGTGCTTTTATACCACTCTTCTGAATAAAACCTTCGTAAATTTCATTGTTTGTCATGCGGATTTATTGCAAGTTATGTTGTTTTACTTTTTTAGTTGTTTGTGTTCTATATAAGGAGAAATAACGAATTTATCTTGTATAAAGTTTTAAGTTTTTAGTAATTTTATCTTATTGTTGCTCAGAGAAAATAAACTAATCTAGGCTCTTTAAGAAGGAGCTAATGATTTGATGTTGTTATGCTAAATTAAATGTTCTGGAAGTAGTTTTGGCATGGCACCCGCATTAGAACATACGAATGCAGAAACATCTACTGCTCTTTGATGAGCTTCACGCATAGACATACCTCTAAGTATTGAGGCACAAAAACTAGCAGTGAATGAATCTCCAGCTCCTACTGTATCAATAACATTGACCTTTGGAGTCTCTTTAAAAGAATGTTTTTGCTCAATAAAGACGTGGCTGCCGTGTGCTCCACAAGTCAGTATAAGGGTGCTTATTTCGAATTTATCCATTAATGATCTGCAGATGTGCTCAGCATTCTTGCCTTCTAATTCAAACAACCTATCTACTATGATTAATTCTTCATCATTAATCTTTAGGGTATTACACACTTTTAGAGAAGCTTCAATTACTTCTTTTGTATAGAATGACTGCCTGAGATTAATATCAAATATTTTTAACGTATTCTGATCCTTAGGCATTGCTTTTAAAAACTCATGTATAGTTTTATGGCTAGTACTGGCACGTTGGGCTAATGTACCAAAACATACAGCTTGTGTGTTTTGAGCAATCGCTTTAATTTGGGCATCAAAGGGGATGTAGTCCCAGGCAACTTCTTCTTTAATTTGATAGCTAGGTATGCCTAAACTATCGAGTTCAACTTCGACTGTTCCAGTAGGATAGTTTGAGATTGCTAAGTAGTTGTCAATATCCCTAAGCGACATAAAGTCTTTAACTTCAGCTCCTAATAGGTCGTTACCAATAGCACTTACTACTTTGCTATTGAATCCAAACTGACCAACATGATAGGCAAAATTAGTTGGAGCTCCTCCTAACTGTTTTCCTTGTGGAAGAATATCCCATAAAACTTCTCCTAACCCTATAATAAATCTTTTCATACGTTGACTTCCGATTGAGTTCAGCCTCAAGTTATTATATTCTTTAATGTTCCCCAACTAATCAACTGAAATCTTACAACCAAACTCCTTATTTGCTTGTTGTATGGCTAGATTTAAATACTTAAATATGAAAACAATTCAAATAAAATACTACATGGATCCCATTTGCTCGGCTTGTTGGTCGATTGAGGGTATTATCCGCAGGTTGAAACTGGAGTATGGCAACGACATATCAATTGAAACTTGCATGGGTGGGCTATTGCCTCCTGAAGGCTGGGATATTGATTCAGAAGATTACTTAGCACCAGCTGAATTGGCTGAGCTTTGGGATAAGTCGAGTATAGACTATAATATGCCCATCAATGGTGATGTTTGGTTGAAGTCTCCCTTGTCTTCTTCCTATCCTGCATCGATTGCTTATCGAGCTGCCTTCTGCCAAAGCCCGAGTTTAGCTGATGCCTTGCTTCGGAAGTTACGTGAAAAACTTTTTGTTGAATCGTGTGATATCTCAAGTGAGTCGTTTGTCTTTGAGTGCGCTAAGGAAGTAGGGCTTGATATGTCTATTTTTAGGAAAGATTTTATAGCCGACGGTAAGGTGGCTTTTGATAGAGATATTGCTCAGGGAGTCGAGTTAGGTGTGGAACTATTTCCTACTTTATATCTTTATCCTTATGGTGTTCTCAAGTCTGAGCTCGTCAATGTGCAGCACTATAAGGAGTATGAATATGAACTGCTCAAATTAGTGCCCAATATCGCTAAGACCAAATATGATAAATCTGCCCTTAGTTTGTTAAAGAGATTTGGTTCTCTTACCAGCAAAGAGCTCTCTATTCTTGGCGACTGTACTATGGAAAATGCAACAAAGCAACTTGATGATTTAGTTGATAATAATCTGGCTACTGTAATACGTTCTGCAAATGGTAGCTTATGGGAGATAGTGAGATAAGCCGTTATTTTAAGTCCTTTTAGCATTTCCAGCCTAGTTAGTCTAGCTCTAGAACCATTTATGTTAGGTATCTTTGCATTCGATTTAGAAATAAGTAGTTCTATTGTAAAGATATTATCAAAAAATGAAGAGTTTAGCAGGTTTAAAGGGCATTATGTTTGCCATTATTTCATCGGGAACCTTTGGTCTGATTCCCTTATTTACGATTCCTTTGGTTAAGGAGTTAGGAATGAGTGAAGCCAATATTCTTTTTTATCGCTTCTTTTTATCTACTATAATGATGGCTGTCATTTGTTTGGCCAGACGAAGTAATCTTAAGATAAAGTTAAAAGACTTGATTCCAATTTTCGCACTTGGTGCTTTATACGCCTTGACAGCTCTGTTTTTGGTTTATTCTTACAACTACATTTCAAGTGGGGTAGCTACTACGATTCATTTTCTGTACCCCATTTGCGTGAGTTTTTTGATGGTTGCCTTCTTTAAAGAAGAAAAGTCTAAATCCTTATTCTTTGCTGCTTTCATATCGTTAATTGGGGTAGCTCTGATGTGTTGGACGGGCTCTGGTAGCATGAGCATGATGGGTGTTTTTCTTGCTGCACTGACTATTATTACTTATGGGGTTTATATTGTAGGATTAAATCAGCTCAAGGTGGGCCAGCTACCTGCTGATGTATTAACCTTCTATGTTATACTCGCTGGAGCAGTAATCTTTTTCTTGTATGCTCAATTTGATGGAGGAGGTATTCAGGCTATACCAAGTGTTGATGCAGGGTTACATTTATTAGCATTGGCGTTTTTAGCTACTGTTGTTTCGGACTTTGCTCTAATACTAGCTGTAAAATATGCAGGCTCAACCGTAACGGCTATTTTGGGTTCTATGGAACCATTAGTTGCCGTAAGTATTGGCGTATTGGTGTTTTCAGAGCACTTTACATTTCAATCTTTAATCGGTTTAGTTCTGATTTTGATATCAGTCTTACTAGTTATCCTTAGCGATCAGCAAAAAAAGAAGAAATTGACGACTCAAAAAGTACCTATTAATCATAACTAAGTAGTTTAGAATATAAACATTCAAAGTGTAGCAGAAAGAATTATTCGGCTACACTTTTTTGTTATATCACGGCAATACTAGGTAGTTCAGTATAAGTGTTGTAAAACTATTTTAATAATATCTCGTTTTATAAGATATATGAAATAATTAAGTCTTAAATTTCGTTATTCCTTAACTAAGTATTTATCTTGTAGATTAAGTAACTAGAGACAAACCTTATGAATAAAAAGATATTAAAACGACCTCCTATCGAAGAGCTCAAGAAGTATAATGCTTACGTGGAGAGTGATACGCCTTTTCAGTCACATGCTCGCTTGCTTCAAAATAAGTGGTTGCTCTTTAAGAAATCTGCTAAAGATAAACTAAAAGGAGAGGCTCAAGATAACGAGAATGCTAATCTTCTTGAGAAAAGCTTTTTGTTTCTGACTAGTAATATCTACAAGCTAGTAGATAAGACTATGCTTATGGCGAGTCGTGAGCATGCAGCCAATGTATGGGACAGGTTTAAGAACAACCTGATGTCATCTCAACACTTGTGCTTTAATCTCTTTGGAGAGATGAGTTTCAATTTGAGTCTGGCTACTGAGTTTTTTAAACGAGTCTTGCCCGATGAGGTTGCTGAAGTGACCTCTGTGGTATATGATTATTCGACTCGTAAGGGTAAGCCCGATTGGACGACCTTTGATGTTTATGTGGAGTATTTATCTATAGCAGGCGAAGAAAAGTTCTTAGGAATTATAGTTCGCTATTGTGAAAACATGAGGGACGAGGAGGAGGGAAAATCTCTACGTCTTTTCTATAAATATAAAGATCAATATAGTGCCCTAGCTGGCGCATCAGGCTATTTTAGTTCGACTAACTACCAAGATATGGCTATTCCTCCTTATGGTGAAATATGGAGAAAGCATTTGCTTTGTTATAATATGTCGACCGATACTAAGCTTAATCGTAGAGGAGAGCTCTTAGTGTTGTACCCTTTTAATAATGATCCGTGTGATGTTGTGGTTCGTGAATATAAGGATCGTTTTTTAGTGGACTCAGATAAGCAATCTAAGTTTCATGCTTATGACCTAAACTATTTCATGAGAACCATAGACCAAATAGCTCAGTCTAAATGGAGCAAAGAGCTTGTTGAACGCTATCTCGTAGAGGAGGAATAAAAAACACGATATGATAAAGAGAATTGTAATATTTGGGGGTACTGGTTATATAGGAAGACCTTTAGTCGAAGCTTTAAAGCAGCGCTACAGTGTACTGATTATTACCCGCGATGCATCTAGGCATCGTCCATCTGATCATGTTTCTTATTGGGAGTGGGATGGTAGGGAGAGCCTTTCTGCACAACTCGAAGATTCTTTGGCTGTGATCAATTTAGCAGGAGAAAATATAGGAAATAAACGGTGGAGTCATTCTCAGAGGGACATAATAAAGAAGAGTCGTACCTCCGTGGCTGAAGCAATCAAATATGGTGTGGAGCATTGTCAAAAAGCTCCTTCTGTATGGATTCAGGCTTCTGCTGTGGGTTATTATGGCCAACAAGGACGCTCGGGACATTATGCTACCGAAGAGAGTCCTAAATCAACGAGTTCTGATTTTTTATCTGACGTATGCCAAGCTTGGGAACAACCAATTCAGGATTGTTCTTCTTCGATACGTAAGATTATTATTCGTTCGGGAGTTGTTCTTTCTCCAGAAAGCTTGGTTTGGAAGCAGAGTTTTATGCCTTTCAAGGCTCGTATAGCTGTTATTCCAGGCTCAGGAAAGAATTACCTACCTTGGATAGCTCTTGATGATGAGATCCGTGCGATTCAATATTTGTTAGAATCTGAGAGTCTAAAGGGTATATTCAATTTGGTGGCTCCCCAAAGCCTCCAGATGCGCGAACTTATAGCGCTTTTTAAAAAGCAGCGACAGACATTCATAACGGTTCATATTCCTAGAGTTCTATTGAATATTGTTTTTGGTAAAGAAATGGTGCATGAATTAATATTAACTAACCAGTTGATTTCTCCTAAAGCCTTGCTTGATAGTGGATTCTTATTTAAATTTGAAGAGTCCTCAAAGCTAATTAAGCACTATCTTAAGGATGAAAGGTAGTATAATGCCGCTTGCTCGATCACTTTATACTACCTTTGTGTAAAGAATGATTATTAATATTTGATTTTAACCCCATGTTTAGATTTCTATTTGCTTTAGTATTAATCGCTACTCCATTTCTGGGGCAGGCGCAAAAAATTGAAGGCCTGGTTAAGGGTAAAGATACAGACCTTCCCATACGTTATGCTATTATTTCTGTGATTGATGCAGATTCTTTGATTATTGCAGGGGAGCTGACGGATACTTTAGGCTACTTTATGATCGATGAGTTGCTTGAGGGAAGCTATGTTATGTCAGTTTCTGCCGTAGGTTATGAATCTATATCTATGCCTATTGAGATGGATGATAACCATTTCGATTTTGATCCACTATTTCTGACTCCAAAGCAAGAAGAGAAAGAGAAGGAACACAAATAACTTTATCTTCTATTCTTTCTTTTTGGTCTTCGAATCTTATACCCTGAAATAAGTGCCCAGATAACGAGTATACCCGCAAAGAATATGTAGATCAGTGTGCCAGCTCCTAGGAATGTGTATATACGACCTGTATGTACTTCAAGGGCAATATTCCAAAGAGAAATAGGCTGTGTCCTTAAGAATTGGGGCATGCTGACAAAATTAGCCGGTTTCTCGTATTCAAAAATTACATCTTCATTCTTAAAATCTGAGCTGTATCCCGTTATGGCTCGCTTACCGAATGGTGGGCCACTAACTTCTTCTGTTATTTCTTTTGTGAAATAGTCGGTTGTTATTCTATTATTCCTATCCCAAACATATAGCCCACTAAAAGAACCTATAAGCCAATGATCTCTGTTTTTCTGCTCAAACACATTTATTCCCATAACGCTAATTGGAGGTGCATGTTCTATTTTTATAGGTGTAGCTGTGAGTGAGTCGAGTTGATACAATCCTTCAGAACTTGAGAGTAGCCAATCTTTATTAGCTGAGTCATATCTTAGAGCACGAATACGATCATTCCAAGGGTTCGAGCTGTCAAGCATTGTCGTGGGTATTGCTGGAATTTTTGTTTGAGCTAGAGCAATTAAAAGTGGTGGTCGCAAAGCCCAACCTGTAATGGCCAAAAATAACATAGCTCCGAATGTATACCTACCAAGCTTGTCGTGCCAGTTGAGTGAGAGTCTAAACCATCTTTTGGTTTTAGCGGTCGAAATTGCTTTTCTATTTTGGCGTTTAATCTGTTTGGGTAGTAGCCAAAATAATACTCCAGTAACACTTATTATAATCAGTATTACTCCCAATAAGTCAACAATAATTTTGCCAGCAACTCCAAATAGTTGTCCACTGTGAATGAGCCAAACGGTTCGGAACATGGTAACTTCTCCTTTATAGTCATTGGGTGCTTTGAGTTCCATGGGTTTAAAATTGGTGTATGGTGGGGTTGAAATATATAATTTAGAACGACCTACTGCAATAAGACTATCTCCCTTTATTATTAAGTCGGTCAACCTCTCTGTTGAACCGTAATTCAGGATCTGCCAATCTTCTGTTAAGCCTTTATGATAAAGTCCAAATTGTGATGCAGCGAAGAGTCTTCCACTAAGTGTTTGTTTTACCGCTTGTATATTGCGGTTATCAACGCCTTTAGGAAATCCCGTATTGAATGACTTGAACTCAGTAGCTGAACTGTTTGCTTCCCATACGCCTGCATTGCCATAGAGTAAGACAGCTGAGTCTTTACCGTTCTTATAGGATAGTGTACCTTTTACTAGACTATTATTCCAACCCTCATACCTGAAGGAAGAGGGGAGATATTTGCGATTTATTTCCAATGACGAAATAGCAGTGCGGTGGTTTAATAAGATCCCTGATATGCAAAACAAAATAATAAAAGGGCAGAACAATAGCCCAATCCATTTGTGATGTTTCTTCCAGGTCAATCGTTTCATTTGGTAAGCTGCTTTTAAGTTATTCCGAAAGATATGAATACTTTAAATTTATCTAGCAACTCCAACTCATAATTGTAAACAATAGCAAGATTACCCTACTCATACTTTAGCCGCTGCTTGGACTTTGAATTTACTGGATAAAGTGTGTTGCAAATTTACGTGCTATAATAATGATTAGTTTTGCTTTTGTAGCTTTGTATCAGTGTATTAAATAAAATACAATAGGCTTTAGTTGTAATAATGTTTTATTATTATTAGTTTGCTTACTATTCAATCGAACTAAGTACTATTAAGAGGTACTTGAGTAAACAAACAATTTAATTCTATGAAAAAAGTAGTAAGTTTTGGAGAAATCATGCTACGTTTAGCAACTCCTGGTTATAGTCGTTTTATTCAGTCGAATGCTCTAAATGCCACTTTTGGTGGAGGCGAAGCCAATATCGCCGTTTCACTAGCTAATTATGGTATTCCTACAGAGTTTGTAACTCGTCTGCCACAAAATGACATAGCTGATTGGTGTATTTCTGATTTGCGTAAATACAATGTCGGTACGAGTCATATCCTTCGTGGAGGTGAGCGTGTAGGTATCTATTTTTTAGAAACTGGTGCTGTGGCGCGCGCTTCTAAAGTAGTTTATGATAGAGCTCACTCTTCAGTAGCCGATATTAAGCCGGGAATGATTGATTGGGAAGCTATATTTAAAGATGCCGAGTGGTTTCATTGGACAGGAATCACTCCAGCAATTTCTCAAGGTGCTGCTGATGTTTGCTTAGAAGCTATTAAGGTGGCCAACCGTATGGGTGTGACTGTCTCTACTGACTTAAACTATCGAAAAAATCTTTGGAAATATGGCAAATCTGCGCAAGAGGTAATGCCCGCACTCGTTGAAGGTTGTGATGTTATCTTGGGTAATGAGGAAGATGCAGAGAAGGTTTTTGGTATCAAACCCGAGGGTTTTGATGTAACTGCTACAGCTGGTGAGGTCAATCCTAAGGAGTTTGAATCGGTATGTAAACAACTCATCAAACGTTTCCCTAGAGCTAAGAAAGTTGTTATTACTCTGCGAGGTTCAATTAATGCTAACCACAACACTTGGGGAGGATGCTTATATTCGGATAAACTTTACATGTCACAGCGTTATGATATTACACATATTGTTGATCGTGTAGGTGGAGGTGATTCATTTATGGGTGGCTTGATCTATGGTCTGCTTACCTATAAGGATGATGATCAGAAGGCTCTTGAATTTGCTGCTGCGGCTTCTTGCTTAAAGCATACAGTTTATGGAGATTATAATATGGTTACCGTTCAAGAGGTTGAAAACTTGATGGGTGGAGATGGTTCAGGACGTGTGTCTCGATAATATAAAACGATTTAGTCGTTTACTTGTTTGGACTTACTCCTAAGCCTTAAGCGAGTAAGTAGGAGTATAATCGCCCCCTTAGACAATAGAACTTTGTCTAAGGGGGCGATTTCATTTATGGTTAAGTATGGTTAATTAATAGCTGTTACTTCTTTTATAATTAAAATATATTTATCATTGTGATGTTTAACAGTATTGTTAGATGATTGAGTTAGTGCTAAAATATATACTTTAAATAGAATTATGTCAGTAAAAGAGACCGATACAGAGAAATTGATTTTGGAGGCTGCCGAAGCAGAGTTTTTAGATAAGGGCTATGGTAAATCGCGTACTACCGAGATTGCTAAGCGTGCAGGGCTGAATCATGCCATGCTTCATTATTACTACCGCACTAAGATGAATCTTTTTGAGGTTGTATTTCGTCGAAAAGCAGAACAAATGTGTGATGGTATGCTTTTTACTATTACGCAAGATCTCCCTTTTCTCGAAAAAATCAAGATGTGGGTTGAGTCGCATTTTGATTTTGTAGCTGCTAATGAGCGATTACCAATATTTTTGTTTAGTGAGATCCGTAACGAGCAACCTCTCAAGGATCTTCTGATGCAAATTGTTAAAAGCAAGATGCTTCTGTTGATTAAGAATCTTCAAGAAGAAATTGATAAAGAGGTTGCTCGGGGTGCTATAAAACCAGTTGAGGCTAATGATTTTCTGCTCACTATGGTGTCGCTTAATGCCTTTGTCTTTATTAGCTCACCACTTATTAATAGTGTCTTCGAGATTACTCCCCAAAGTAAAGCTCAATTTCTGACACATCGTAAACAGCAAAATGTTGAGACAGTCTTGAACTTGTTTCGTCTTTAATTCTTAGGCCTATGAAACGACTTTTATTCGTGCTTATTTCTTCTGTTTTGCCTTTATCAGCTCTTTATGCACAGCTCTCTTTGAGTTCGTGTTATGAGAAAGCTGCTGCCAATTACCCTCAGATTAGGCAATACGATTTAATAGAGCAGTCCAAGAACTATAACTTGGCTAATATTGGAAAAGGCTACTTGCCACAGATTCAACTCGGTCTAAAGGCTACCTACCAATCGGAGGTTACCAAAGTCCCTATTGCTATGGATGGCATTAAAGCCTTGCATAAAGATCAGTATGGTGCGACCTTAGAGATGAATCAAAGCATTTGGGATGGTGGGTCTATCCACGCAGCCAAGGCAGGAATTCGTAGCCAAAGTGAGGTTGAGAGAAAGCGGACAGATGTTACAGTCTATGCTATTCGTCAGCGTGTCAATGAACTTTATTTTGCGATTTTATTGCATGATGAGATGTTGCGACTTAACCAGGTTTTTCAGAATGATTTGTCTCGGAATTATCAGCAGGTAGCTACCTACCAAGATAATGGACTAGCTAATAAATCCGATTTAAATCAGATTAAAGTAGAGCAGGTTAAAGCTCAGCAAAACTATACTTCGCTTTTGCACAGCAAGAAGTCTTACTTAGAAATGCTATCACGAATGATTAATCAGCCTCTTGATTTATCAACCGAATTAGACAAACCCGAAGATTCTCTAGAGTTAGGAATTCTGTTGATTCAACGACCTGAACTGGCTTTTTATGAGGCTCAGATTAAGAGCTTAGGTATTCAACGCATGGAGGTAAAGGCTAGCTTGATGCCTAAGCTCAATCTTTTTGCTACAGGTGGTTATGGTCGTCCTGGACTAAACATGCTTGAGCCTGATTTCTCATTTTATTATATGGGGGGAATTTCGTTGAAATGGAATTTTAGCAGTCTATATACTCGAAAGAACAAGCTTAAGAATATTCAAACGAGTTCAGAACTGATTGAAACCAGTAGAGAGACTTTTTTATACAATAATAGGCTTCAAGTAACTCAGAGCAGTAACGAGATTGATAAGATGCGAGAGGTATTAAAGTCGGATGACGAAATTATAGCACTTCGAGGTTCAATAAAACAAGCTGCTCAACTTAAACTTGCCAGTGGTACACTTTCGGTGCTCGACTATATGCACGAAATTAATGCTGAGCAAGAGGCTAAACTAAATAAAATTATTCATGAGATTGAGCTTTTGCAAGCCATTCACAACTTGAAATTCTTAACTAATAACTAAGTGGAATATGAAATCTGTTAGATATTTATTTATAGCGACTCTGCTTCTTGCTCTGGCTAGCTGTAAAAGCAAAGATGTAGAATACGATGCCTCAGGTGTTTTTGAGGCTACCGAAGTGATCGTGTCAGCGCAAAGTAGTGGAGAAATTAAGAAACTTACACTTGGTGAAGGTGAGGTTTTGGCTATTAATCAACAAGTCGGTTATATCGATACTATGCAGCTTAGCTTGAAGTACTTGCAATTGGAGGCTAGTCTTTCGGGGGTTAAAAGTCGTAAGTCTGATTTACCCACTCAAGTTGCTGCCCTCAAAGCTCAGATTGCAAACCAAGAGCGTGAGCACAAACGATTTTCCAATTTGGTAGCCAGTGATGCTGCCAATCAGAAGCAGGTTGACGATATTGAGTCTCAAATCTTGGTACTTCAAAAGCAACTTAAGGCATTGCACGAAAACATACACAACTCGAATGCAAGTTTGTCAAATGAGCAGCGTGCTGTTTTGGCACAGATGGATCAGATCCAAGATCAAATAAATAAAGCTCGCATCATCAGCCCAATTCAGGGTACAGTTCTTGCAAAATATGCTGAACAAGGAGAATTTGCTATGCCTGGTAAAGCTCTATTTAAAATGGCCGACTTGCAGATCGTTTATCTTCGAGCCTATGTTACTGCCGACCAACTCACTACAGTAAAGTTAGGTCAAACGGTAAAGGTCTATTCCGATTTAGGAGCAGAGGGTAGAAAAGAGCACCAAGGTAAGGTTACCTGGATAGCCGATAAGGCAGAGTTTACACCTAAAACAATTCAAACCCGAGATGAAAGAGCCAATCTAGTTTATGCTGTTAAAATCGAAGTGCAGAACGATGGCTTTATCAAAAAAGGTATGTACGGTGAGGTCAAGTTTTAATTCATAAAACAACTACAAGATATGATTGCAGTAGCAGTGAAAAATATCAGCAAAACCTATGACAAAGTCTCTGCATTGAAGTCTATAAGTTTTGAAGCTAGTAAAGGAGAGATATTCGGGATTATTGGCCCAGATGGTGCGGGGAAGACCACGTTATTTCGGATTCTTACCACATTACTCTTAGCCGATAGTGGTGAGGCAACTGTTGATGGTTTTAATGTAGTGAATGACTATAAGGCGATTCGTCAGCGTATTGGCTACATGCCCGGTAAGTTCTCGCTTTACGAAGACCTGAGTGTTGAGGAAAACCTAGAGTTTTTTGCCACACTTTTCCACACCACTGTCCAAGAGAACTATCACCTAATTGAGGAGATATATAAACAAATAGAGCCCTTCAAGAAACGAAGAGCGGGAAAACTGTCGGGAGGTATGAAGCAGAAACTTGCTTTGAGCTGTGCTTTGATTCATAAACCCTCAGTTTTGTTCTTGGATGAACCCACTACAGGTGTTGACCCTGTGTCAAGAAAGGAGTTTTGGGAGATGCTCTCCAACCTAAAAACTCAGGGGATTACGATTTTGGTTTCCACACCCTATATGGATGAGGCTTCACTATGTGATAGAATTACTTTTATACACCAAGGTAAGTTCCTCGATGTAGATACACCACGAAATATGATTGCTAAGTACCCCTCGAAGCTATTGGCTGTATCTGCAAGTCGTATGTATCCGTTACTGCTCGACCTCAGAGCGAATCCTCAGGTATTGAGTAGCTTTACATTTGGTGATAATCACCATGTAACTTTGGCGGCCACTTATTCGGTTGAAGAGCTAGCTGCTTACCTTAGGCTAAAAAACCATGAGGATGTTTTGATTCAACCAATTGAACCTACTATTGAAGATTGTTTTATGCAAATAACAACTACTGCTGATGAATGACATCGTAATTCAGGCTCACGAATTGACCAAAAAATTTGGCGATTTTACGGCTGTTGATCATATAAGTTTTGAGGTTCATAAAGCCGAAATCTTTGGGTTTCTTGGTGCTAATGGTGCCGGGAAGACTACTGCCATGCGTATGCTTTGTGGGCTGAGCCATCCAACCTCAGGATCAGGAAGTGTAGCTGGTTTTGATATTGCTAAGGACCCCGAAAAGGTTAAAGCCAGTATAGGTTATATGAGCCAAAAGTTTTCTCTCTATGGTGATCTGAAGGTGTGGGAGAATATCCGTCTTTTTGGAGGGATCTACGGGATGAAGACCAAAGCAATTGCCTCTAAAACTGATGTGATTTTAAATCATCTGGGGTTAATGAGTGAAAAAAATACATTAGTCCGTGATTTACCACTTGGCTGGAAGCAAAAATTAGCTTTTTCAGTCTCTATATTTCATTCGCCCCAAATTGTCTTCCTTGATGAGCCTACGGGTGGAGTAGACCCTGCCGCTCGTCGTCAGTTTTGGGAAATGATATACGAGGCTGTCGATCAAGGAATCACTGTGTTTGTCACCACTCACTATATGGATGAAGCTGAATATTGTGATAGGGTGTCTATTATGGTTGATGGGCGGATCGAAGGGCTTAATACTCCAGCACAACTCAAGCAAGAAACAACTTCTACCTCAATGGATGAGGTATTTCAGAAATTTGCACGTAAAGCAACTCGTAATCAAGATTAAACTATGAAGCAATTTCTAGCATTTGTAAAGAAGGAGTTCTTCCATATCTTCAGAGATAAGCGGACAGTTCTGATTTTATTGGCTATGCCCGTAGTTCAGATTATTCTTTTTGGTTTTGCCATAACCACTGAGGTCAAAAATGCTCAGATTGCTATTTATGACCAATCCAAAGATGTCGTGACTCAGCAAATTATCCAGCGTCTTCAGGCCAATGAATATTTCACGCTTGTCGAAAATATTTCTGAGCCTTCTCAGATAGAGAAGCTAATGAAAAATGGTAGGGTAAGCATGGTTTTAGTGTTTGAACCTAATTTTCAAGAGAATATTGAACACTTAGGCAAGGCCGACCTGCAAGTTGTTGTCGATGCTACTGATCCCAATCAAGCAAAAACCATGACCAACTATGTGACAAGTATTATAATGCAATATCAGCAAGAGTTTATACCCTTGAAGTCTGAAGTGGCTCCGATGCAAATCGTACCACAAGTAAGAATGCTTTATAATCCTCAAATGGTTGGTGCGTATAATTTTGTGCCTGGAGTGATGGGATTAATTTTGATGTTGATTTGTGCCATGATGACTTCGATCTCTATTGTTCGAGAAAAAGAGAAGGGTAGTATGGAGGTTTTATTGGCTTCCCCGATTCGTCCAATCTTTATTATCATTGCCAAAGCTGTACCTTATTTCGTAATCTCTATTGGCAATTTAGCAACGATATTAACGCTCTCTGTGTTTGTCTTAAATGTACCCATAGCTGGTAGCTTAACCATGATAGTGGCTGTTTCGCTTTTGTTTATTTTGGTAGCACTGCTCTTGGGGTTATTAATCTCCAATTTGGTTAAGTCACAGGTGGCAGCAATGTTGATTTCGGGAATGGGACTAATGACGCCCACAATGATTCTCTCGGGAATGATGTTCCCTACCGAGAGTATGCCTGTGATTTTGCAGGGCATTTCATCGATTATACCTGCGCGTTGGTACATAACTATTATTAAGAAGTTAATGATTCAGGGTGTAGATTCAGTTTATATTGTGACCGAGTTGGGGGTCTTGATTCTCATGCTTTTGGTTTTGCTTGCGGTAAGTCTGAAGACATTTAAAAAACGCTTATAGCCTAATAAATAGATAAATATGTTGAGATTCTTATTAGAGAAAGAGTTTAAGCAGATCATTAGAGATCAGTTTATGCCAAAAGTGATTTTGATGATGCCCGTAATGATGCTTCTTATCATGCCTTGGGCTGCGGATCAAGAGATTAAAAATATAAAACTATCTGTGGTTGACAACGATCATAGCACTTATTCCCAGCATCTGATTCAGAAGGTAACTGCTTCGGGATATTTTATTCTGGAGGATATATCTAGCTCTAACGCGCAAGCCCTTCGGAGCATTGAGTCGGGTAAGACGGATGTAATTCTAGAAATTCGCCCCGACTTCGAGCGTGATTTGGTTCGAGATAAGAAGAGCGAGGTCATGATTTCATCTAATGCGGTCAACGGTACGAAAGGAGGGTTAGCGGGCAGCTATTTGAGTTCTATTCTTGCTGATTATGCCCAAGATATTAATATAAATATTGGTTTGATTTCAAAAATGTCAACTACACTAATACAGGTGATGCCTTATAATAAGTTTAATACCTATTTAGACTACAAAGTCTTTATGGTGCCTGCACTTATTGTGATGCTATTAACACTCTTGACAGGCTTTCTACCCGCACTAAATATTGTACAAGAAAAGGAGATTGGTACGATTGAGCAGATTAATGTTACCCCCGTTAAGCGCATTCTCTTCATTTTGGGTAAACTTATCCCTTATTGGGTGATTGGTTTTATCGTGCTCACGATTTGCTTTGTATTGGCGGCAGTAGTATATAACTTAACTCCTGTAGGTAGCTTACTTACAATCTATTTTTATGCCGCAATTTATGTGTTGGTAGTTTCGGGCTTGGGGCTAGTAATATCGAACTATTCTGCTACTATGCAGCAGGCAATGTTTGTGATGTTCTTCTTTATGCTAATCTTGGTATTGCTAAGTGGTTTATTTACCCCCATTAGCAGCATGCCCGATTGGGCTCAGTTTATAGCACAGCTCAATCCACTGACTTATTTCATACAGGTGATGCGTTCGGTTTATCTAAAAGGTAGTGGGGTCATCAATTTAATTCCACAACTCTTAAAGTTGATAGGCTTTGCACTATTCTTCAACAGTTGGGCGATTCTTAGTTATAAGAAGAGTCAGTGATTTCTTAGTTCTATTATAAACAAGTATCCCCTAAAGCTAGGCTTTAGGGGATACTTGTTTATAGGTATTTGAAGTTTTAGCCTCAATAATTACAGTTATTTGTTTGCACTGAAGTATTTTAAGAACTGTGTTCTTTCGAAGTAGTTAGCGTTCTTAACGTTCTTGTGATTGAGCCTACCTTTGAATTGGTTAATTCTCTCAAAGCCGTTGTCTTGCATCCAAGTACCAAGGAAAGTAAGCATCTTTCTGATTTCAGTATCTGACTTCTTGTAGATAATACTACAAACCTGTACTGCTGATGCACCTGCAAGCAGTGTTTTAACAACGTCTTGTGGGCTTTGTACTCCACCAGATGCAGCATAGTCAATTTTATCAACGACAGCTGATGCTATACCAATCCAGCGTAAGGAGTTAGGTAATTCGTTTGAGCTGCTAAGAATAGGACCTGCAGCATGTTTCATTTTGATGATGTCGATATCAGGTTGGTAGAATCTGTTGAATAAAACTACTGCATCAGCACCGTTAGCATACAATTGGTTGATTAAGGCTACAGGATTTGTGAAACTATTACCAAGCTTCATGATCACAGGAAGCTTAACTGTCTTCTTGATATGTTTTAAAATATCAACATGTCTTTGTTCGAATGAACCATATACATAGTTGATATCTGTTTGGAGTGCTAAGATATTAACCTCAATTGCATCAGCACCAGCTTCTTCTATTTGTTTAGCAAAATCGATCCATTCAGAGTCACTGTAGCAATTGATACTAGCAATAATAGGCACGTCTTGACATACGGCTTTGCTAGACTTAATTAGCTCCAGATACTCGTTGAGTTTATGGTGTCTAACATATTCTTGTAGATAGTCAGTACCTTCCATATAGGATGCTGCGTCAGTAAGCATTTGGTCTGTTTCTATAAGGATTTGCTCCTCAAAAAGAGATTTCAATACAATTGCTCCAGCACCAGCTTCGGCTAATTTTTTGTTTTTATCAGCGCTGTTGGTAAGTCCCGAGCTGCTCACGATAATAGGATTCCTAAGTGTGAGCCCAGCAAAGTTTGTTTTAAAGTCGGTCATTATTACTATAGTTTTTTCGGTATATTCAATTATTAACTAAAGTAACTTATTTGTGTGAATTAATAAATTCTTTCTCCAAATATTTTACTTCCTACACGAATTAGCGTACTCCCTTTTGCAATTGCTAATTGATAATCGTGTGACATTCCCATAGATAACTCCTTGAAGCTTGCTTCATCACTAAAATATTCTTCTTTACAGTAGTCAAAGAAATCTTTCAGTTCTTGGAACTCGTTTGAAACTTGTTGCATGTCGTCCGTGTTGGTAGCCATTCCCATTAGTCCAACAATTTTGACATTCTTGAGTTCATCGAGCAAATTACTCTTGAATAATTCTTTGCACTCTTCAAGTGTAAAACCATATTTAGAGTCTTCTTCTGCAATATGAAGTTGGATGAGGCAGGGTATTACTCGATCAACCTTTAGGGCTTCTTTATTGACATTCTTAAGAAGTCTTAGCGAATCAATGCTATGTATTAGCGACACAAATGGTGCTATAAATTTGATCTTATTGCTCTGCAAGTGGCCTATAAAGTGCCATTGGATGCCTCTTAGAGGGAGTTCTTCGTGCTTCTGAATGAGTTCTTGTGCCTTACTCTCACCAAAGATACGTTGTCCTGCATCGTAGGCTTCTTTGAGCTCAGGCACCTCGTGGTACTTTGAAACTGCAACTAGGCTAACGTGTGGTGGAACATCTTTAAGTATCTGTTGTAGATTATTGGTAATACTCATTTCTATAACTGTTTTTGATCTTTGTGGTTATTTAAACTTCGGGTTTGTCATTAGCTTCACTGCCATATGGATATACGTCCATAAGTGGAGTCTCTGCTACCGAACTAATTTGGTAGTCAGCCATTCCGCCTTCCATACCTTTATCTAATTTCTTTACAGCATCTCTTAAATCTGATGCTTGTACTAGCATATTAGTTGATGATTTTTTCTCTGCTCCACTCTTCTCATCTAGTGTGATGAAAGTCACTTTACATTTGAACCATCTGTCTGCTGATTCTTCTTCAGCAAAAAATATCTCACTATATTTTGCGCGCTTAATGTCAGAAACAGTGAACTCACCTGTAATGTAAGGGGATATTTCTTCAATGATTCTAGCTTCTGCTTCAGTAAAGCTTAGGGCATCAAAAAGATAAGGCTCTGTTACTTTCTTAGCAATGCCATTCTCCGCCATTTTCTCATAGCGAACTTTACATTCAAACCAATTGTGCATCATAATTTAATTGTATTCAGTTTTGATTTATATATACAGACAAAGGTACAAGATATTTAAATAAATCTTGGATGTTGTGGTATAAAAATAAGAATCCTCTCTATACAAAAGTGAGCACACTCTGGATAGAGAAGATAATCAAAAAAATAGAAAAGTTCTACTCTTTTGTATAGTAAATAAATGTGGTTGCTCCAGTAGTGATGACTTGTCCCGACTCGATTCGGCGAATATCACCTGGTAGAATTTCTTCAGCTCCAAGGAAAGTACCTGTCATGCTATCGTTGTCTTGAATAGTGCAGATAATCTCACCTCCTTTGCGCTGGATGTTGATGATTGTGTGTCTTCTGTCCATACTCATATCACCCGTCTCAATAGGAATGGTAACTTTAGAGCCTGGTGAACGTCTACCAATGAGATTATCACCCTCACTTAATGGGATAAGTTGTTTGAATGAGAAAAGATTTTCAATTACCGAAAGATAGCCAAAAGGAGCTTCCAGGTTTTCGGGCGATAAGTCTTCGTCTTTGCGAGTAGCCTTGAGAGGCGTTTTACCCAAACGTATGCGAAATTGTTTGTCACACTCCTCACAAATAAAGACTAGGGACTGGCCTGCTTCGTAGTTTTGGTCATTGAAGTAAACATAATTATCGCACTTAGGGCAGCGTACTCGTTTCATAAAATCTTATTAGTTTGCTTTGTACACCCATGCATTGGCATAATCAGCATTTTTTGTTAGTTGGTTCAGTGTCTTGTATGCAGCATCTTTTGATTCAAATGAGGCAATACTTACCCGAACTCTGTTTTGATTGGTTAGGACTTGTGCATTATCATAACCATTATTTTTGAGCTGAGTAACCATATCTTTAGCAAGGTCTTTTCGAATAGAGCTTGCTACAATAATATGAAAAGGATTAATGTCGTTTGAAACTTTAATCTCTTGGGTTACTTGCTTAGTTGGTAAAGATACATCAGAAGCTGGTGTTTCTATCTCTTGCTTAGCTAGAACTTTCTTATCGTGAGCAGTTACATGTGAAAACACGAATCCTTCAGAATTTTCACTCGCTTCATCTTCTACTTTTAACTCTTCAGTAATAGAAGGTGCTTCTGCTAACTCTAACGTCGAATTGATCGCTGTTGTTTGTTGAGCTTTATTTGAAGGTGTAAAGATATCAGTTGATAAGAATTTAGCATAGCTAGTAGTTTGTATCTCTGTGTTTTCTATCGGAGTAGAGAAAAATAGTACAGAAATAAAAGCTACAGCAACAAGAACTACTGAGCCTGCCATATTCAAAACTCTTTTATGTGTTGCTGGTTTAAAGAATACAGGAGCAGTTTTGTGAATGGAAGTTTCTTGCCCTATTTTGCTGTCAATAATCTGATTAATCTCTAGGATTTCAAAAGGTTTGAAACCATAAAACTGAGGGCAAGTTAATGCTTCAGGATTAGCTTTGAATGAATAATTATTATTGGCATCACAACGAAGTGTTCCTAAATTCTTAAGCTCTACATAGCCATTGACTTCCAGGTTAGTACGCAATTTGTCGACAGCTTCTGCAATATTTTGTTGAGCTTCTTGAATACTACAATTGCTAATATTCATATATGACTGAAGCAATAAACCATCGTTTAAAGTCAATCTATCGTTAAAGCCGATATTACGGACTGGAGGTACAAATAGATCTTTTTTTGCATCTCGAATTGCAGGAGTATAGTGGGCTATAAAGCCTCCAAACCCCGGTATAACCGCAAAGTCACTTTCTAAAAGAAGTTTATGTATGTGTCGAGCCAATTCATTCATGGTACAAAACTAATATTTTTTATTCTATAAAACGATGAATTTTACAAATAAGTTATTCCTTAGTTATCTACTCTTTTTTTAAGAATATATCAGGTTGTAGACTGTACTGATTTTTCCTTAATATCCCAAATGGTAATTTAAGGTAAAGTGTTTCGAGGTTTAGCTTAGACTAGATATATAAGGTGTATCAAAAGAGCCTTATAGCTCGTTTAAATTGTTCGCTAGTGAAATTACAAAATTAAAAAGAGATAGTCAATTATATTTTCTATTTTTGTGTTAGCTATTTATGCCTTTAGTTGATACTTTGCAGCTAAATGCGGTTATTTTTCAACAAAATATTCCCAATATTTAATTCTTTACTTATTGATATGAAAATTGTAATTGTAGGAACCGGTTATGTCGGATTAGTAACAGGTACTTGTTTTGCCGAAATTGGTGTAGATGTTACCTGTGTTGATACAGATCAAAATAAGATAGATAAGATTAAAGCTGGGAAAATTCCTATTTATGAGAACGGGCTCGAAGAGTTAGTGGCTAAAAATGTAGCTGCTGGACGATTGCATTTTACAAGCTCTATTCTTGATAGCCTTGACGATGCTGAGGTTGTATTCATTGCTGTAGGTACTCCACCTGATGAAGATGGAAGTGCTGATCTCAAATTTGTGCTTGAAGTAGCTCGTACTATTGGTCAAAACATGAATAACTACTTGCTTGTTGTTACTAAAAGTACCGTTCCTGTTGGAACATCTCACCGTGTTAAAGAGGCAATCCAAGCTCAGCTAGATATAAGAGGTGTTAATCTTGATTTCGATGTAGCCTCTAACCCTGAATTCTTAAAAGAAGGAAACGCTGTAGCCGACTTTATGAGTCCTGATCGTGTTGTTGTAGGTGTAGAGTCTGAGAAAGCCGAAAAGATTATGACACGTCTTTACAAACCATTCTTGCTAAATAATTTCCGAGTGCTATTTATGGATATTTCTTCTGCCGAGATGACCAAATATGCTGCTAATTCAATGCTTGCTACTCGCATT
>QXGG01283563.1_pt1 | contig 31972 bp, 29 predicted proteins | sample 1982491 | NCBI WGS metagenome assembly QXGG01 (sample SAMN09924614, study PRJNA488089) | Wastewater metagenome, whole genome shotgun sequencing project. | isolation source: South African research farm wastewater | place: South Africa: Irene, Agricultural Research Council, Animal Production... | reverse complement strand
TATGCTTTGGCGTAATCTCGATTTTTTTGTTCATGAAAATATCTTGTAACGGTTTATCTAGAAGGGTAATAAAAGTTAAAGAACTAATTTTAAAATGTAGACTTTAGTCAATTAATTGTTTATAAAGTATTATATTTAATAACGTATTTAAACATGAACTTAACCTTGTTATGAGAAAAAAAATTCTTAAACCTGATTTTCTTTTTAATGTAAGTTGGGAGGTTTGCAACAAAGTTGGTGGAATTTACACCGTTTTATCTACTCAAGCTAAAACCCTGCAAACTACGCTTAAAGACAATTTGTTTTTTATTGGGCCTGATCTAACTAAAGATGATTCAAACCCATTATTTGTTGAAGACCCTACGCTATTTAAGAGTTGGACTAAAAGTCTAGCCGATCAACCAGATAGTTTCATACGTATTCGTATAGGGCGTTGGATGATTCCTGGTAACCCTATTGTCATCTTAGTTGATTTTGAACCTTATTATGCTATTAAAGATAAAATCTATGGATTTATCTGGGAACACTATCAAGTGGACTCTCTTCATGGCTATGGCGACTACGACGAAGCTTCTATGTTTTCAATTGCCGCAGCTAAAGTAGTGGAGTCTTTTTATGTTTTTCATAAACTTGAACATAAGAATGTAGCTTATCATGCACATGAATGGATGTGTGGAATGGGTGCTTTGTATATTCAGCAGATGCTTCCTCAGGTGGCTACGTTATTTACAACACACGCAACAACAGTTGGACGTTCGATTGCGGGCAATTATAAACCACTATATGATAATTTAACTAATTATTGTGGTGATCAGATGGCTCGTGAGCTCAATGTCGAATCTAAACATTCCATTGAGAAGCAAACTGCACATGCTGTTGATTGTTTCACAACCGTAAGTGATATAACAGCAAAAGAAGCTGAACAACTACTTGAGAAACCAATCGATGTGGTTCTTAAGAATGGCTTTGAGAATGACTTTGTTCCCAAAGGTGCCAAATTTACGTCTACTCGGAATGCTGCACGGAAGCAATTAATCGCTGTAGCTCAGAAAGTCTTAGGTAAAACTTTGGCTGATGATACTTTGATCGTGGGTACTAGCGGAAGATACGAGCTTAAGAACAAAGGTCTTGATGCTTTTGTCGATGCAATGAACTCTTTGAATCAGCTTGGTGATGCACTAGCCAAAGACATCTTAGCTTACATCTTTGTACCTGCTTGGGTGGGTGAGGCTCGTCAAGATTTAGCCTATCGCATGCAAAACTTAGATAAGCCTGAAATAACCCCCTTAGAGTTTCCTTATATCACGCATTGGTTGCATCAGATGGATCACGACCCTATCTTGAGTATGATGCGTGAGCGTGGATTAATCAACCAACCCGATAGTCGTGTGAAGTTGATCTTTGTTCCTTGCTATCTTAATGAGTCCGACGGGATATTTAATATGTCGTACTACGATGTCTTAATCGGTCAGGACATTACCATTTACCCTTCTTATTACGAACCTTGGGGCTACACACCACTTGAAAGCATTGCCTTTAAAGTACCTACAGTTACTACTAACCTCTCAGGGTTTGGTGCTTGGGTCGAAACTGTTGATAACTATAACAGAGGCTTGTCGGATGGTGTTGCTGTTTTAGAGCGCACAGATCATAATTACAGTGAGATTGTAGAGAATATTTCTAAAACAATTTCTGATTATGCAGCTCTAGATACCAAAGAAATTAATCGTACTCGTAATAGAGCCAGTCAGTTATCTGATCGTGCTTTATGGAGTAAGTTTATAGAGGCTTATTATGAGGCCTATGCTCTCGCTTTTACAAATAGAGATTCTAGAATAGATACAAATTAATAATTATAAAATGATACAAATTAGTAAATCAAATTCTCCTAATTGGAAGCTTGTGAGTGTTAAATCTGACATTCCAAAAGAACTTTCAAAATTATCAGAATTGGCACGAAATATTTGGTGGTCTTGGAATAACGAGGCTACCGAATTATTTGAGTCTTTAAACCCTACGCTTTGGCAAGAAGTTGAACAAAACCCTGTGCTTTTGCTCGAGCGTATGAGTTACGACTCTCTTCAAGAGCTGTCAAACGATAAAGAGGTATTAGAGAAGATAGATGCTGTTTATACTAAATTCAAAAACTATATCGATGTAAAGCCTAATCCTAAAAGAGCTTCTGTAGCTTATTTTAGTATGGAGTATGGCTTAAACAGTGTGCTAAAGATTTACTCTGGTGGTCTTGGTGTATTAGCGGGTGATTATTTGAAAGAGGCTTCGGATAGTAATGTCGATCTATGTGCGGTAGGATTACTCTATCGTTATGGCTACTTTACGCAAAGTTTGGCTATGGATGGTCAGCAGATTGCTAATTACGAAGCTCAAGACTTTAATACACTTCCACTAGATCGTGTAGTAGATAAAAAAGGTTATCCTGTAGTGATTGACATTCCTTATATGGATTATGTTGTTCATGCCTATTTATGGCGAGTAAATGTGGGTAGAGTTCCTCTTTATCTATTGGATACCGATCACGAATTAAATAGTGAGTTCGATCGTGCAATTACACACCAACTCTATGGAGGTGATTGGGAAAATCGCTTGAAGCAAGAGATTCTGCTTGGTATTGGTGGCATGATTGCTCTTAAAGCTTTAGGAATAACAAAAGAGATTTATCATTGTAATGAAGGTCATGCAGCCTTAATTAACATTAAGCGTATTGCTGATCATATTAAAGAAGGTTTTAGCTTCGACGAGTCGTTAGAACTTGTAAAGGCATCTTCTCTCTACACAGTACATACTCCAGTTCCTGCAGGTCACGATTATTTTGACGAAGGACTTTTTGGTAAGTATATGGGTGGTTACCCTGAGCAATTAAAAATCTCTTGGGATGAACTTATGGATATGGGTAGAACCAATCCTGGTGATAAGAGCGAGCGCTTCTGTATGTCAACCTTTGCTTGTAAAACTTGCCAAGAGATTAATGGAGTAAGTAAACTTCATGGAACCGTATCTCAACACATGTTCTCAACACTATGGAAAGGGTATTTCCCAGAAGAAAATCATGTGGGGTATGTAACCAATGGAGTGCATTTCCCAACTTGGTGTTCATCACAGTGGAAGGAATTCTATAAAAAGTATTTTGATAAGAATTTTCTCAACGATCAGTCTAATCCTGAAATTTGGGATGCTATTTATAAAGTTTCTGATGAAGCTATCTGGGAGGTTCGTAAACAATCTAAAGTCCGACTTACCGATTACATTAAAGAGAAGTTCAATGCATCATGGCTTAAAAACCAAGGTGACCCTTCTCGTATTGTATCTTTAATGGAGAAAATTGATCCCAATGCCTTATTGATTGGCTTTGGTCGTCGATTTGCTACTTATAAACGTGCTCACCTTCTATTTACTGACCTAGACAGATTGGCTAAACTAGTCAATGACGAAGAACGTCCTGTTCAATTCTTATTTACTGGTAAAGCTCACCCTCACGATGGTGCAGGACAAGGTTTGATCAAGAGAATCTACGAGATATCTAATCGCCCTGAGTTCCTAGGTAAGATTATATTCCTAGAAAATTATGACATGCTACTGGCTCGTCGTTTGATTGCTGGTGTTGATGTATGGTTGAATACCCCTACACGTCCCTTAGAGGCTTCTGGTACTTCGGGAGAGAAGGCTTTGATGAATGGCGTGCTGAACTTCTCAGTTCTTGATGGTTGGTGGTATGAAGGCTATAGACCGAGAGCTGGTTGGTCGTTGACTGATAAGCGTACGTTCGAAAACCAAGAACATCAAGATCAACTTGATGCTGCTACGATATACTCTACTTTTGAAAATGAGATTGTTCCTTTATACTTTGCTCATAATGACAAAGGCTACTCTTCTGAGTGGATTGAATATATCCGTAACTCTATGGCACAAGTAGCTCCACACTACACTATGAAACGTATGTTGGATGATTATTATACTAAGTTCTATTCCAACTTAGCTACTCGTTATAAAACACTAGCAAAAGACAATTATGCTCCTGTAAAAGCATTGGTTGCTTGGAAAGAAGATGTAATTGCTAAGTGGGATAGTATTGAGGTGCTTGAGGCAACTCACGATGATATTATTGGTGATCGCATTGAGAGTGGTCGTCAGTATCTAGTGAAAATTGTAGTAGATGAAAAAGGTCTTAAAGATGCTGTAGCTATTGATTGCGTTATTCTCCACTCAGACAGTAATGGAGTAGATCAGGTTTATGCTGTTAAGACTTTCGAAGTAACTGGCAATAAAGGCGATTTATACACCTTTGAGGGTAAGATAAATATTGCCAATGCTGGAACCTTTAAAGTGAGCTACCGTATGTATCCTAAACATGAACATTTGCCAAATAAGCAAGACTTCAGCTTAGTAACATGGTTTAATCTGCCAGCGCAGAACTAATCAACCCCAAGTTGTTATAAATAAGAAAGGCTTTACTATTACTAGTAAAGCCTTTTCTATCTGTTTGTTTGAAATAAGTGTCGAATGTAATTAATTACTCAGCAGCTGCTTCAGTATTTTCTTCTGTTGCTTCTTCTGCTTTAGCTTCTTCTTTAGCAGCTTCTTCAGCCGCAGCACGTTCTGCTGCTTCTTTTTCTGCTAGAGCTTTAGCTTTTTCTTCGTTTGCTTTGATTTCAGCATCTAAGCGAGCTTTATCTGCAGCTTTTTGAGCCTCAATGTCTTTAGCTTTAATAGCTTGAAGACCTGATTGTTTGTTGCTCTTCCATGCTTCAAATTTAGTTTCTGCTTCTGCTTCACCAAATGCGCCTTTCGCAACACCGCCAAGAAGGTGTTTCTTCATGTAGATACCTTCGCGAGATAGAATGTTACGAACTGTGTCTGAAGGTTGTGCTCCGTTAAGAACCCATTTAAGTGCTCCTTCGAAATTCAAATCTACTGTAGCAGGATTGGTGTTTGGGTTGTATGTACCAATCTTCTCAATAAATTTACCATCACGTGGTGATCTGCTGTCTGCAATAACGATAGAGTAAAATGCGTAGCCTTTACGACCGTTTCTTTGCAATCTAATTCTTGTTGCCATTTTTAAAAATGTTTTTTATTATAATGATTTGAATTAAGCTATTAACTCGTAATAGCGGTTGCAAAGATATGTGATTTGTTTTTATTGGCAAACTAATAAGGCTCTTTTGTTCTTATATAAGGTATTGGTACACTCTATTTTGTGTGAGATTCCCCTCTAAATAAATCTGTATGATATTAAATGTTTTTGAATATCACTTTATGAATACTTTTTGGGGTATCGAAAGAATATTGCCAATAGTGCGATTATCCCCATAGTAAAGGGATAGTATAGGTTTGCAATGATGCTAATGGGTGATATCCCGGCCAATCCTGCAGCCATAAGCAGTTGAGCACCGTAGGGGATAATTCCCTGTACGAAACAAGAAAATGTATCTAGGATACTCGCGCTTTTTCTTTTATCTAAATTAAACTTGATTGCAATGTCTTTGGCGATAGGACCTACCGTTATTATGGCTATTGTGTTGTTGGCTGTACATAAATTGGCAATACTAACCAGTCCTGCAATACTCAGCTCTGCAGCTCTCTTGGAGTTAACTCTTTTAGTCAGGGCTCGGATGATGAAATCGATTCCTCCGTTATAGCGGATGAGTTCTAGCATTCCTCCTGCTAGTAGTGTAATAATAATGAGTTCCCCCATGCCTATGATACCCCCACCCATAGCTCCAAACCAATCGAAGAAACTCATCTCACTTGCCAATAGACCAATTATACCAGTCGAGAGTATACCTAAAGTCAACACCACTACAACATGTACGCCCATGATGGCCGTAACCAAAACTATCAAATAGGGGATAACTTTGACCCATTCGATTTTGTCTATATGAATAGGCGCTTCTATAGAAAAGCCTAGATAGATGTAAAGGCCCAAAACAAGTATGGCTGCAGGAACAACAATCAATGAGTTGACCTTGAATTTATCTCTCATAGTGCATCCTTGTGTTCGAGTAGAAGCTATTGTTGTGTCGGATATAAAAGAGAGGTTATCGCCAAAAAAAGAACCACCGACCACAATAGCAACAATAAAAGGCAAAGATACATCGACCTTGTCTGCAAGCCCGATAGCGACAGGAGTAAGTGCTACAATCGTTCCTACGCTTGTCCCTATCGATAGTGAAATAAAACATGCGGCTAAGAAAATACCCGCAAATAATAAATTGCTAGGGAGAATATGTAGCGTAAGGTTTACGGTCTCATTGATGGCTCCCATCTCTTTAGCACTTTGAGCAAAAGCCCCAGCTAAGATAAAAATCCAGATCATCAGCATTATGTTTCGATTGGCTGCACCTTTTGAAAACTGTAGTAAGCGTTGTTCTAGTGGAATACCCCTAGTTATAGCTATAGCGTAGCCTGCAGAGATTGTAAAAGCCACCGTAATGGGAACCTTATAAAAATCGTTTACTAGTATTGAAGTGATCAGATAGGTGCATAAAAAGACTAAAAGTGGGCTTAATGCTAACCATCCTGGTAGAGGTTGTTTGCAATTTCTGGTGTTCATTAGCTCGAAATATAAATTATTTTGCGATATTTGCCGACTAGGTTGGCTTTTGCTGATCAAATAGCAGGCTTAAATCTGTTTAAGAAAGACAAAGTTATGATTTTCTTTCATAATTGAAGCATTTAGTAAGCACAGAAACCAGTATAATTTGGCTCAAGCTACTTCTAAATAATATAGATGTTACAACGATTTAAATACCTTATTCGTTATTTCCTCCTAATCCTATTCTTAGGCTATACGGCAGGGATTACTTTATTTACTCACTTACATGTGGTAAATGGTATTTCTATTGTTCACTCTCACCCCTTTAAAAAAGACATTCAGCATACCCATACTGCGCTAGAGTTTGAGTTGATTCAGATGTTAAATCATTTTGTTTCAACCAACCCACCTGCTGCGGTTGTAGTATTTGTCTTTATCGTCCTTTTTACTTTTATTCTTGTTACTAAGCCGATCTCAAGGACGTATCAGACGCCTTACTATGGTTTGGCTGGTTTAAGAGCTCCCCCTTTTCAATTCTAAATATCTTTCCTTTTTTTTAATTCTTTGTCGACACGGATTGAATAATTCTTTGTTGACCATTTATTATGTCTTATAATTTAGAACTGAAAACATCAACTTTACATGAAGAATAAATATTTATTACTAATCCTATGTTTAGGATGTAGCTGGGTAGTTCGTGCAAATAATGCTGACCCTATCGAACAGAAAAAAGGCTCGGATGCCAATATTATAGGTCATGTTATCGACCGCAAAACAAAGGAGCATTTGTCTTATATGACAGTGGCTCTTAAAGGTACAACCATCGGTACTGTGACCGACAATACAGGTCACTACTTCCTTAAAAATCTACCCGAAGGAACTTTTACACTACAGGTTTCATCGGTGGGTTATAAAACAGTTGAAAAGAAAGTTACTACCAAAAAAGGAGTAACACTTGAGGTTGATTTTGAAATCGAAGAGGATGCTATTGCACTTGATGGTGTGGTTGTGTCGGCCAATAGAGCCGAAACCAAACGTAGAATGGCTCCGACATTAGTCAATGTTGTCGATCTGAAAATGTTTGAAAACACTAACTCAAGTACGCTTTCTCAAGGGCTTAACTTTCAGCCTGGTGTGCGTGTTGAAACCAACTGTCAAAACTGTGGTTTTCAACAGGTAAGGATCAATGGTCTTGATGGCCCTTATACACAAATTTTGATTGACTCTCGTCCTATATTCAGTGCTTTAACAGGAGTCTATGGTTTGGAGCAAATTCCTGCCAATATGATCGAACGTGTAGAGGTTATGCGTGGAGGTGGTTCGGCATTATTTGGCGCTTCTGCCATTGCAGGTACTATCAATATTATTACCAAAGAACCCCTTAGAAACTCGGGTGAGGTTGCACATACCACCACCGGTTTGGGTGGTTTCGGTAGTTTTGATAATAACACCACACTGAATGCATCTTTAGTAACCGATGATTATAAAGCGGGTTTATATGTATTCGGACAAAATCGTCACCGCTCGGCTTACGATCACGATGGCGATGGCTTCTCTGAAATGCCAAAACTTAAAAATCAGACCGTGGGTTTCCGATCATATCTTAAAACAAGTACATACACCAAAATCTCTTTAGAATATCACCATATTGAAGAGTTCCGTAGAGGAGGTGATAAGCTTAACCGTCCACCACATGAGGCTGATATTGCTGAGCAACTGGAGCACTCCATTGATGGAGGAGGTCTTCAATTCGATTACTTTAGCCCCAATGAGAAGAGCAAGTTAAGTGTATTTACTTCTAGCCAATTCACGCACCGTGATAGTTATTACGGTCCAGGTGAAGACCCGATGAAAGCTTATGGTAAGACAACCGATTTGACCTATATGGCAGGTTCTCAGTTTTCGCACTCTTTTGAGAAAGCCTTCTTTATGCCTTCTGACCTAACAGCAGGGATTGAGTATAATTTCGATCGCTTAGAAGATGACTTGTGGGGATATGAGCGTTATACCAAGCAAATTGTAAATATTGGTAGCGCTTACTTACAAAACGAGTGGAAAAATGAGATGTGGGGCATCTTAATTGGTGGTCGTATCGACAAGCATAGTTTGCTAAGCAATCCGATATTTAGTCCCCGTGCTAATATTCGCTTTAACCCATCCGAGAATATCAATTTCCGTTTGAGTTATTCAGGCGGTTTTAGAGCCCCTCAAACCTTTGATGAAGACTTACATGTTGATAACGTAGGTGGAACCGTGTCAATGGTTGAAGTGGATCCTCACCTAAAAGCTGAAAAATCGCATAGTTTGAGTTCTTCGGTTGATTTTTATCATCGTGTGGGTGCCTTCCAATTGAACTTTTTAGTGGAAGGTTTCTTCAACAAGTTATCGAACACTTTTATTCTTGAGAGTAAAGGGGTAAATGCTGAGAATATCTGGGTAAAAGAGCGTCGTAATGGTAGCGGCTCTAAAGTCTATGGACTTACTTTAGAGGGAAAGTTGGCTTACCTAAACTATTTCCAAATCCAAGGAGGATTTACTCTTCAACACAGTCGATTTGATAAGCCAGAGGTATGGAGCGAAAATCAACCTGCTCAGCGCCGTATCTTTAAGTCACCAAATACTTACGGCTACTTCTCTGCAACTTATACGCCAATAAAGCCTCTTAACCTGTCTCTTTCGGGTACTTATACAGGACCAATGTATGTACAGCATCTTGCGGGGTACATTCCTGAAGACCGTATCGACAAAACAAAGAAATTTTATGATTTGGGTTTCAAGGCATCTTATGATTTTTCTTTAATCGGTTCGACTACCCTACAGCTTAATGCGGGTGTTACAAACATCTTTAACTCTTACCAAAACGATTTTGATAAAGGGAAAGAGCGTGACTCCAATTATATCTATGGACCAGCAAGTCCTCGTAGTTATTTTGCAGGAGTGAAAATTAGCTATTAATTTTCCACCATATAATGAAGACTCTCACAAATTAAAACTTAGATTTGTGGGAGTCTTTTCATTTAAATAAGCCTTGTTTATGTCTCTATCAAAAAAAGAATATTGGGAAAAAGCACATAACCGTGCTCTGGAATATATCGGTCGGGGAGGAAGTGATGGTTATAAAGAGTTGCTTGCTTTGTCCAATTCACAGCCAGCTGAGGCCTTAGGGTATGGTTTTGATGCAAAATTGCGTATTCATAGAACGCTGAAGAGTGATCGTATCGTTTCAGACTTTACTGTATCTTATACGACCTACTCGTTTTACTGGTGCGACCTACTCATTGCCTCCACACCAAAGGGTATTTGCTTCTTAGGCTTTATCTCATCCGATATGGATGTCGAGTCTATTCTAAAAAAGAATTTTCCCAGGTGTAAACTTGTCAATTGCTTGCAGCCTATTCATTTGCAACTCATAGCAGGGTTGGAGCAGGAGGGTGCGTTTTTTTTGGATGTTCACCTCATCGGTACCTCTTTTCAGCTTGCCGTTTGGGATAAACTTTTGACTTTAGCCTCCAAACAGTATATTACCTATAAAGAGCTAGCCGAGAGTCTGCACTTTGGTAAGGCTTATCAGGCTATTGGTTCAGCTGTGGGTATGAATCCTATATCTTTACTTATTCCTTGCCATCAGGTGCTTAGTAGTGCTAAGAAGCTCACAGGTTACCGTTGGGGAGTTGATCTTAAGCTAACACTATTAATAGGACAATCCGAAATCTAAATGAATAAGTCTATCCGTAATCTGTTCTTCTTTATTGGTATAGCTGCTGTAGTTTTTATGATGGTGGGCTTAAATCTCTCTTTAGCTTCGCTGCATAATTTACTCAAGCAAGCCGGGGTTTATTTTCCACTTGTTTTAATCTTGTGGGTGGTTATATATGGTATTAATACACTCTCATGGAAGCAGCTACTCCATGGACTGGATAGTCCTGCTATTCCTTTTAGGGTCCTATATAAAATCACAGTTTCAGGTTTTGCCTTAAACTACGTCACACCTGGGGGACTTAATGGAGGGGAGGCCTATCGTATCTTGGCACTAAAACCTTATGTAGGTGTTGCTCGAGCCAGCTCATCGACTCTGCTTTATTCCATTCTGCATATGGCATCACATCTACTGTTTTGGTTTTTCGGTGCAATGCTACTTTTGTTTTATACACTGCCGTGGACTTATTATCTAATAATTGGTATAGTTCTAGTTTGTTGTCTTCTTCTATTGTGGCTTTTTACGTTTGTAATGAAAAAAGGAACTATTCATCTGGTAAGTGTTTTACTCCTTAAGATACCTCGTTTAGGAACCCATGTTGGTCGCTTCGAACTTAAATACAGAGATATCCTAGTTCGGATTGATGATGAGGTGCGTGAGGTCTATCTACATCGGCCTAAGGCTTTTCGTAATACGCTAGCTTTGGAGTTTCTGGCTCGTCTGGTGGGGTGTCTGGAGATTAGTTTGCTCATGGTGCCATTAATTGGGATTCAGAGCTTTTTGGTGGCCTATCTGGTAATGGCTATTGCTTCGCTAATGGCAAATCTACTGTTCTTTATGCCAATGCAACTTGGGGGTAGGGAAGGTGGTTTTACACTGGCTTTTAGCATTTTGGGCTATTCTGCTCAATACGGTCTATTTGTCGGCCTACTTGTCCGTCTACGTGAGCTAATCTGGATTGCCATAGGGGTATTATTAATTCATAAAGAGAGAGACTAAAAAACAAAAAGGGTGTGTTAGAATTTCTTCTTACACACCCTTTGTTTGTTTTAAATTTTGGTTTCAATTTCTTCTTTCATATCAAGTTCTTCGCCATTGCTATCGTAGAATAAGTATTCTAAATAGGCTAGTTTCTGACTTGGTATTACTTTGATTCCTAATCCGTACTTCATTTGCCACTTTCTCTTTAGAGAAATGACACCTTGGTTTATGTAGGCCGCTACATACGGATGAACGTGTAATGAAAAACGTTTCTTCTTTAATTTATGGACTAGATAGTCAATTTTATTCTCTAGTGTATCTGTAAAGAGTATAGAAGACTTAATGCTTCCTTTACCAAAACAGGTAGGACATATCTCAAGTGTATTCACATCCATAGCTGGACGAACACGTTGACGGGTGATTTGCATCAATCCAAACTTGCTAAGGGGTAGAATATTATGTCGTGCTCTATCTTTTTGCATATTGGCACACATGCGTTCATATACCTTTTGTCTGTTGGAAGCTTCACCCATATCGATGAAGTCGATGACAATAATCCCTCCCATGTCTCTTAATCGTAATTGACGAGCTATTTCGTCAGCTGCACCCATGTTGACCTCAGTTGCGTTGGCTTCTTGGCCATTTGCATTTTTAGTTCGGTTACCGCTGTTAACATCAACTACATGTAAAGCTTCTGTATGCTCTATAATTAGGTAAGCACCTTTCTTGTAAGATACAGTTTTGCCAAATGAAGATTTGACTTGCTTTGTAATATCAAAATTGTCAAATATGGGTAGTTGTCCCTTGTAATTCTTTACAATGTTAGCTCTATCAGGGGCGATGAGTGTAACATAGTCTTTAATTTCCTTGAAAACAGTTTCGTCGTTGACGTAAATGTTTTTGAATGAGGGATTAAATAAATCTCTCAAAAGTGCAACCGCTCTACCGGTCTCCTCAAAAATAAGTGATGGGAACTTTGTGGCACGTTGGACCTTTTTAATGGCGTCATCCCAACGACCTAGAAGAACTTTCAATTCCGCATCTAGTTCGGCAACTCGTTTGTCTTCAGCGACAGTTCGTACGATAACCCCAAAGTTTCGAGGTGTAATACTGCGTAAAAGCTGTTTAAGACGTGCTCGCTCTTTGCTAGATTTGATTTTTTGTGAGACTGATATCTTGTCATTAAAGGGTATTAAGACAAGGTAACGACCTGCAAATGATAATTCAGAAGTAAGCCTTGGACCTTTTGTTGAAATGGGTTCCTTAGCTATTTGAACAACTACTTCTTGACCAACCTTAAGAATATCTGAAACGCTACCATCTTTGTCGATATCAGGTAAAGCACCTGGTTTGAACATGGGTGGAAGCTTCTTTCGATTGCTTAAAGTTTGTTTGACATATTTTTCTAGAGAATTAAACTGAGGACCTAGATCCAAATAATGTAAGAATGCATCTTTTTCATAACCGACATCGACGAAGCAGGCATTAAGGCCTGGCATCACCTTTTTTACGCGACCTAAGTACATATTCCCAACTGAAAAAGATAAATTTACCCCTTCACTCTGAAACTCAACTAAGCTCTTGTCCTCTAATAGAGCTAGCGAGACCTCTTTGGGCTGTACATCAATTACTAATTCGCTTGTCACAGTTATTTATTCTATTATTTGTAAATTATATCTACTGTAAACGTTTTAGGATAACCTTATGTTCACAATATTTACTAAACAAAGAACAAACCAGAAAGAAGAATCTTCGCTAGTTTGTTCTCTATTTTGAAATTGGTCAGATAAAACTATTTTTTAGTTTTATGTCTGTTCTTTCTTAGACGTTTTTTACGCTTGTGGGTAGACATTTTATGTCTTTTTTTCTTCTTTCCGCTTGGCATAGCTTCAAAATTTTATGGTTAATACTTTATTTATTTAATTTTTTTTACGGCCTCAGTAAAAGTTTTTGAAGGCTTAAAAGCTGGTATATTATGCTCAGGAATAATAATTGTAGTATTCTTTGAGATATTTCTAGCTGTTTTTTGAGCTCTCTTTTTAACAATAAAGCTTCCGAAACCACGAAGATAAACATTTTCATCGTTAACTAACGAGTTTTTCACTACATCCATAAACGCTTCAATGGTGTTTAGTGCGGTAACTTTATCAATACCGGTCTTTTTTGTAATCTCGTTTACAATATCTGCTTTTGTCATTGCTATAAAAATAATATTACTATGTGATTCTAATTTTTTGGTTTGCAAATATATAGGTTTTTAGCCGTGCAAAAAAATAATTTAAACCTAATTTTCCGTAAAAACGACATTGGCATGCTTTTAGTTGAGTACATTTGGAGCTAATAGACTATTAAACTCATAATCAAACCACTTAAAGCGAATTAGAATTGTTTACTAAAGTAATCAGAGACTGGTATTTAGCGTTTGGACGAGATTTACCCTGGCGCCAAACCAAAGATCCTTATTTAATTTGGATATCCGAAATTATTCTTCAACAAACTCGTGTGAATCAAGGGTATGAATATTATTTAAGATTTGCCGAACGTTTTCCTACTGTTCAAGCTTTAGCTGAAGCTGATGAAGAAGAAGTTCTTAAGTTTTGGCAGGGTTTGGGTTATTATTCTCGAGCCAGAAATTTACATACTGCAGCTCGATCTATAGGAAATATTTTTCCTACTACTTACTCCGATGTTATAAATCTAAAGGGGGTAGGAGAGTATACAGCCGCGGCAATTTGTTCTTTTGCCTATGATCTACCCTATGCTGTTGTTGATGGAAATGTTTTTCGTGTTTTGTCTAGATATTTCGGTATAGAAACACCTATTGATACAGGACAAGGTAAGAGAGAGTTTACAAGTTTAGCTCAGGAACTGTTGGATAAGAAAAATCCAGCTCAACACAATCATGCTATAATGGATTTTGGGGCTCTTCAATGTACTCCTAAGTCACCAAACTGTAGTATATGTCCATTAGTAGAGTCTTGCTTTGCATTTCAGAACCATAAAATTGCTGTCTTACCTCTCAAAAAGGGTAAGGTAAAAGTAACTAACCGTTACCTGAACTATTTTTATATTCAGCAGGGTGAGTTTACTTACTTAGTAAAACGAACAGATAAAGATATTTGGAGAAACTTGTATCAGTTTCCTTTAGTTGAGAGTGATGGGTCTTTGAGTTTAAATGATCTGCTGGGTCTTGACGGATCATCTTTTCTGCGAAATGTTGAAGGTCAATTAGGTTTTGAACTGCTTGTCGAAGATTATAAACATGTACTATCTCATCAGAGACTTTATGCAACTCTATATAAGGTTATGGTTCCTGATGACTTTAGTCTTGATTTACCTTATCTCAAAATTAAGCAGTCTGACATCGATTTTTATGCTGTACCTCGATTAATTCATCTATTTATAGAAAAAATCTTTTAATGGGATAAAATTGAATATACATTTTTGTATTCTAATCATTTTCTATTTAAATTTGAGAGTATATAATCTTTAAACTATTATTTATGTCAGTTAATAAAGTTATTTTGCTTGGCAACGTTGGAAAAGATCCTGATGTTCGCTATTTAGATACAGGAATTGCCGTTGCAACTTTTTCTATAGCAACCTCAGAACGTGCTTATACTTTGGCTAATGGAACACAAGTTCCTGAACGTACCGAGTGGCATAACTTAGTGTTGTGGAGAGGATTGGCTGAAATAGCCGAGAAGTTTGTTCGCAAAGGCGATAAACTTTATATTGAGGGTAAAATGAAGACTCGTTCGTACGATGATGCTAATGGCATTAAGCGCTATGTAACCGAAGTTTTCGTTGATCAAATGGAAATGCTTACTCCAAGAAACTCTTCACCTGCTGCTCAACAGGTTGAGTCTGCAAAACCTGAATCGGCTAAGCCTGCTGAGGTTGAAAATCAGACTAGTTCTGTAGAGCCCGACGAAGACTCTTTAGATGACTTACCGTTCTAAGAAAGGATCAACATCTCTGTTGACCCTTTATGTTTAATTAAAATAAAAACCTTTGGAATCAGACACGTTTTTGTATCAGATAGCTTCCGCATTCGATGGCATTGTTATTAGCCATCCTTCAGCTCCTGCAATCATATCTATCGTCCTAGCAGGATTGCTATTGTTAGTATCAGGATTTGCATCAGCCTCTGAGATTGCATTTTTCTCTTTAGGGCCTACTGACCTGAATACAATCAAAGAAGAAGAGCATCCTTCGGATAAAATAATATCTTCTCTCTTAAATCAATCAGAGCAACTCTTAGCCACTATACTAATTACAAACAACTTTGTCAATGTGACAATTATCGTGCTTTGTAATTTCTTTTTTATGAGCACTTTTGAATTTGGTTCACCTATTCTTGAGTTCCTCTGTATCACGGTTATTTTAACTTTCCTTTTGCTCCTTTTTGGAGAGATTATGCCAAAGATATACTCAGCTCAGAACGTGTTGAGTTTCTGTCGTTTTGCTGCTCCTGGTATTGCATTTTTTAAGAAAGTTTTTAAACCGTTCTCTACAGTGTTAGTAAAGTCCTCTTCTTTTATGAATACGAGATTGGGAAATAAAGGTAATTATTCTATTTCTGTCGACGAGCTTTCGCATGCATTAGAACTTACTGATAAGGCTGATATATTTGAAGAAAATACGATACTAGAAGGTATTATTCGATTTGGCGGCGAAACAGCCAAAGAGGTTATGACCTCTCGTCTTGATATGGTCGATCTTGATATCAAAAGCTCATTCGACGATGTGTTAAAGTCTATTATTGAAAATGTGTATTCTAGAATTCCTATATATAGTGAGAACCGAGATAATATTGTTGGAGTTCTCTATATAAAAGATCTTTTACCTCACTTGGCTAAAAGTGAGAATTTTAGGTGGCAATCGATTGTAAGACCTGCCTACTTTGTACCCGAAACAAAGATGATTGATGATCTTTTACGAGATTTTCAAGCAAATCGTGTGCACATTGCTATTGTAGTTGATGAGTTTGGTGGTACTTCTGGTCTAATTACTATGGAGGATATTATCGAAGAAATCGTTGGTGAAATTCAAGATGAGTATGATGAAGATGATAGTTCTTACCGCAAAGTCGATGATAATACGTGGATTTTTGAGGCTAAAACTCAGCTCTCAGATTTCTATAAAATCACCCAAGTAGATGACGATGAGTTTGAGAAGATTGTTGGAGGCGCCGATACCATTGGAGGTCTTCTACTTGAAATTAAGGGGGAGTTTCTCGAATTAAACGAAAAGGTGATTTACAACCAATATGAATTTGAGGTACTGGCCAAAGATAACAGAAGAATTTTAAAAGTAAAATTTACTATTCATCCCGATGAAACGCTTGTAGATGACTAAACCCCCTATTAGCTATGCCACTACTATTTCAATCTAAAGGTGAAACATATGCGTTTGGTGTATGGGAAATGACGGAGTCGTTGGACTTAATTATGAGCCTTCCTTCAGTTGAATCTTCTATTGTTGAGGCTTTGAAGTTCAGTTCTCTTTCGCGTCGTCAAGAATGGCTTACAGTTCGTGTTCTCTTGCATGAGCTGGTGGGGGAGATTAAAGAAATAGCCTATACTCCGGTAGGTAAGCCTTATCTTGTAGATGGTAGCTATCAGATTAGCATAAGTCATACAAAGGGTTATGTGGCTGTTATTATTTCACCTAGCTCTGTGGTTAGTATTGATATTGAAGCATATGGTGATAGGATTAAACGGGTTGCTCATCGAGTTTTTCACCCCGATGAATTCTTTTATCCACTTAATGAGGAGTCTACTTTTTACGAATTGCTTATTTGGTCTGCTAAAGAGGTTATTGTAAAGACTAACAAATTATCAAATATAAACTTTAGAGAGGATCTCTGCGTTCAACCCTTTGTGTTGGGAGCAGCGGGTTCTTTTAGTGTTATAGAAAATCAAACGGCATCCAAAGAGCATTTTAAAATAAACTACATTGCCAACAAGTCTTTTGTTCTAACTTTTAACTACAGATAAACTTTATATTAAATAGCTTCGCTTGTCTAGTGAAGTGGCATATAAAAAATGTCCAGACGAATTCACATCGGCTGGACATTCTTAAATAAACTTGGCATGCTTATTTTTTTACTTTTCGTGAATAAAATCTGGATTAATCAAATAGACTTACTACTATATTTGATCCAAGATTCAGAACTTTTTCCTCGAAAGCAATGAAAAAAGAGTGCAAATAGCAGGTATTCTGACTTATCTCAATAATAGGCGCCTTCCCAGATTTATTATAATCCAGTGGCATGAAAGATGTTTTGCCCATTACTTTTAAGAATTACAGCAGCGGGACTGTCTAGGATTTCCACCTAATTCCCTATTCATACTTCTCTAGTGGCATTTAGAAAAAGTATACTATTGCCTTACAAATATAGCAAAAAAATAGTTAGAACCAATTAGTTGCTAGCTTATTATAGCTTTACCAATATTTCCATAATATTAGCCAGTGGTTTGTCTTTGAGCACTACTTCTTTATTTTTGTCCAGGAGGTAAAAACTTGGAATAGCTCTTAGATCATAACTGTTATTATTGACAATATTCATATTTCCATCGTAGCCATTAATCCATGTCTTGGGCCATCCACTTACTTTTTTCTTCCAGGCCGTAAAATCATCATCCATATTTATGGTTACTATTTTGAGCCTGCCTTTTTTTTCTAGTGAAGTTATTAGTTCAGAATTTCTTAATTCTTCGGTTGCATTTGCACACAGGTTACAATCTAAATCGTTAAAGAATAATATAGTGTAGTCAGTTTCGATTTTGTAGAGTTGCTCGGTTTTACCAGTTGAAGTAGTGAAGCTTATATTTTCAGCCTTTGATCCTACATTATTTTTACTACAAATGTCTATCTTATATTTTATCTGCTCTTTCTCTGTGTCGGTTATATTCTCGTCTTGTAGTCTTACTTTGAGTACTGCGACATACATAGGGTCATTTCGAAAAGGCGAATCTGCTTCATAGAGGTATTTGTCTGCTAGTTGATTAAAGCCTAAATAAGCAGTTGGGTTTGACTTAAATCTGGTGATGAGTTGCTCTATAAGCTGTGGAGACTCATCTGCCTGGAATTTGGCTAGTATATCTAGATAGTTTACCCATTTCTGCTCTATAATTTCTTTATTGTTGATAATGGCTGTATCATTTGGATTTAGCTTATCCCAGAAATGAATCGAAAGATACGCTCCTCTATCCTGTACATTGGTAAGCATGATTGGGATTTCTGGTGCAGGGAAATCAACTACTTGAGTTTGTTCTGTCTTGTTTCGGTCGTTGGACGAATCTTGAGATGAGTTTTTACAACTGCTTGCACCGACTAAAAGGCCTGTGACTAAAATTATATTAAAATATTTCATTATTTCGGGTTTATGTAGTTTCTAGGAAGCATAAATATGAACTCTACTCCTTTATTTACTTCACTTTTTACGATGATGTTACCACCATGAATATGGACTGCGTTTTTAACTATTGATAGTCCTAAACCTGTACCTCCATGCTTTCTGGTTCTTCCCTCATCGACTCTGTAGAAGCGTTCAAATAGTCGGTTGAGATGCTCAGTAGGAATACCTACTCCCGTATCTTTATAACTAAAGTAAAGTTCGTCTTCAGTCTCTTTGTAGCAATTTATAAATATTTCTATATCTTCTCCAGCGTAGCTGATTGAATTGTCTAAAAGATTTCTGAATATTGAGTATACCAGTGATTGGCTTCCTTCAATGTTTAGCGGATGCTTCAACATGTTGTGGACTTTTATATTCTTCTTCTTTAGATCAAGCTCAATGTCATCGAGAATCGTTTTAACAAGCGAGTAAATCTCTATGGTTTGCTTTTCGTATAAGTCATCTAGCTCTTCCATTCGTGTTAAGAGTGACAGATCTTGAAGCAGTTTTGCTAGCCTATTACTTTGTGCATAGCACTTATTTAAGAAGTTGATTCTTGTTTTATCAGGTAGAGTAGGGCGCTCAACAATAGTTTCAAGATATCCTTGAATGCTACTTACTGGAGTTTTAAGTTCGTGAGCTATATTTTGGGTCAGTTGCTTTTTAAGTTGCTTCTTTTCCTCTTCGTATGTAATGTCATTGATTGATAATTCAAAGCCCATGTCTTCGAAAATCATGCACTCAAGAATAAACTCTTTACCATTTTTATTTATCAGTATACTTTTTCTTTTGTTGTGGTAGGCTGAAGGAGTATACTGCACCTCTTCTATGAAGGCCATAATGGGTTTCATCTCATGATAATGGAGTATGTCTTCATTATTGTTTATGTTGAAGTCTGAGATTTGGCTGCTATAATGGATGAAAAGTTTGTTGACCAATATTGCAGTGCGGTTCGCTGAGAAAAACCCTAAGCCTTCTCTGGAGTATTGTAAGTGAAGAAATATCTTATCTTTCTCAATACTTAATGCCTCTTTCGTATCGTGTAGGTTTCTATAGACCCGAATAATTTGTTGAGTGACTTCGCCAAGTTCCCCTTTAAATGTTGGGGCTTCATTCTCCCATTGTATAAACTTATCCTCTTCTGCTTTGTGAGCGAACTTCCTTAGTTTACTGATTGCATAGCCTAGTTTTGTAGTGTAGCTATAAAAAAACGCGATAAGTAGCATTGCAATGATAAAACTAAACGTTAAATAAGTGTTATCACTCTTGAGCGTACTTTGTAATAGGCTGTCGTAAGGCACGGCAGACCTAATTACATAGTGCGGATATACAGTTGCTGAGAAGTAATAATATGTAGATGAAATGTGATCCTTTCGAATTTCATACCCACTTCCATCTTTAAGTGCTGCTTTTATTTCATTGTTTTGCCAGTAATCCTTTTGCACCATAGGTGAATCAGGGGCAAAGGAGTCGTATACAACTTCTTTACCATTCTTAATTATTGTAAGTTTTATGTTTGGTAAATCAACAAGGTATTTATCAATGTAATATTGTATGTGCTCCTTCTCATCAATTTTGGGAAGGAGTATAAACATCCTATTGTTTATACCCTGAAGCTTAGCATTAAATAATTCAATACGATATATCTTCTCTCTCTGATATTGGTAGGCTATAAAGCTACCAGCAAAGATGAAAAACAGTAAAACAACAATTATAAATATACTAACATGGAATGGTATGAAAAACTCCTTTTTTTTCATTCATCTTATTCTGTTTCAAAACAGTAGCCATAGCCTAGTCTAGTCACTAAATTCTTGTCATAATAACCGATTTTCTTACGAATTCTAGTGATATTCACATCTACAGTTCTATCCGAAATGTTTTCTTCATCAACCCAAACCTTGTCTAGAATCTCTTGTCTAGAGAAAACGCGATCTGTTTGTTCTAGTAGAAGTTGAAGAATTTCGAATTCTCGTTTTGTAAGTGATACCGTCTTGATTGTCAATAGTAACTTTCTTTTGTTCAGAGTCTATAACTAGCGTGTTGTAAACCAGTTTGGATGCTGATTTTGTTTTGCTACTGTCATTAGCTCTTTTTAGTACAGCTCTAATTCTTAATAATACTTCGCGTAGTGAAAAGGGCTTGGAGATATAGTCGTCACAACCTAGATTAAAACCTGTGACCATGTCGTTTTCTGTGTCTTTTGCAGTAAGGAATATTATTGGAGTCTTCTCTGTCTCCTTATTCTCTCTGATGATTGAGGCTAGTTTGTAGCCTGAGATTTCTCCCATCATCACGTCTAGTAGGAATAAATCAAACTTTGTTAGATCCATTTAAAGAACTTCTTCGGCTGAATTTGCTGTTTCAACCATATAGCCTGCATCCTCTAAGTTAAATAAAAGAATGTCGCATAAATCCTCTTCGTCGTCTACTACAAGTATGTTAAAATGATTCATAATTTATTCGTGTAAAAAGTTTAAGTTAAAAATACTAATATTAAATATAAGTATATGTTTCTAATAAAGTTGATTCTATTAGTTGAAATCTATCTTTCTCCTATCTAAATCGTCGGACATATCGAGTTTAGCTCTTAAAACTCGTATGCCAGTCCAATGCTTATTTCGTTTCAACATCAAAGAAAGTGGGACAGGTTCTATTATAACCTTGCCCTTGGTTGATGAAGCATGTAAAAGATGTAATTTATTTTCTTTATAAACTGCTATTCCGATATGACTTATGTCTAAACCATAAATACCAACAGTCAAAGCTACGACATCTCCGTTTCTTAACCAACTAAACCCCTCTTCAGGGATGCTATCTTTGGGAATCCACTTTATTATTTGGCCTGAAAGTTTCTTTTCTGTGTCAGCTATGGCTTTTCTGTTACTCTTTGAGCTATATAGGTGTTTATAGTATTGTGGGTGTCTTGACATATACGATAATGCAACATACATACTATCAATACCATAAGTCTGGGTTAAGTCGATGATGAAATTGTTCTTTTGGCCTTCCATAATCCACTCAGTAATGTAATGAAGTCGTGAGGTATAGCCCTTTATAACTCCATTTCTATAGCGAATCTTCTGTAGATAGTCTGTTTCGCTGAGTTTTTGGGTTGTATCGCATTGAGAAAGACTTTCGGCTAAAACATATTCGACAAATGTGGTACAATCTACTTGTTTTTTGTTGATAACAAGTTGTTCTTCGTCATTGAACTCCAGTGTATGGGCTAGATAGGGGGTTTCTATATATTTCAAAGCATTAGTTAGTATTACAGAATCGGGTTTCAAATTACAGGCTTTTGATGAGACTGTAAATGAAGTTAGCCAACAGATACTAAATAAATACAAGATTCCCTTTATCATTCTTTAAACTTTAAAAAACCGGGAAAGAAGTAGAGTTCTCTCCCGGTCAGTTATAATATTTTATCTCTTTACTTTACTTTTAGTTGCTAAGATGAAGTAAATAATTAATCCTGCATAAACGAGTAATGCGGCATATTGTGATAAGTTGTTTTCCAACCATGCAGTGTTAAGCACGTTGATGTCAGCAAATCTTAGTCCAGCACTCACAACTCCCATTAAAGCTCCCCCAGCAATAAAGCCTGAAGCTAGTAGTGTTCCTTTTTCACCTCTAGCTTCGTTTACTGTAGCATCCGAACTTCTAGTGGTTACATACCAATTAATTGCACCACCTACAAGTAGGGGAATATTGAGTTCGATTGGTATAAACATTCCTAGAGCGAAAGGCAATGCTGGAATTTTAAATAAGGTCAATACTACAGCAAGTACTGCTCCAATACCATAAAGCATCCAAGGAGCTCCTACACCACTCATTAGAGGTTCAATTACTGCTGCCATAGCATTCGCTTGTGGAGCAGCTAGTTCTCCACTCGTAAAGCCGTATGTTTTATTTAGAATAATCATTACTCCACCCACTGTTGCAGCAGATACGATAGTTCCTAAGAACTTCCATACCTCTTGTTTGATTGGGGTAGTACCTAGCCAATAACCAATCTTAAGGTCAGTGATAAAACCTCCTGCCATTGATAGTGCTGTACAAACTACACTACCCATGATAAGTGCTGCTACCATACCTGTAGTTCCCTTAAGGCCTACAGCTACCATTACCACGGAAGCCAAGATTAAAGTCATCAAGGTCATTCCCGATACGGGATTGCTACCAACAATGGCAATAGCATTTGCTGCTACTGTAGTAAATAAGAAGGTTATGATTGTAACAAGTAAAATTGCTATAATGGTATGCAATAAATTGCCTTGCATAACATCGAAGTAGAAAAATAGAGCAGTAATAATAAGAGTCAAGATAGAACCCAAAGCAATAGCTTTCATTGGAATATCTCTTTGTGTTCTGATGACATTTGCTTCGGCATTTTTGTCTTTACCTGTAAGCTCTTTGGCAGCCAAACCTACAGCACTTTTTACTATGCCCCAAGATTTAATGATACCAATTACACCGGCCATAGCGATGGCACCTATACCTAAACTTTTACCGTAGTGGGTAAATATCTGTTCAGGACTCATCTGCGTAAGAGATAGCGTGATGTCTGGATTCCACATATTCAGCACTGTGTCGCCAAAGATAATAGACATTCCAGGTATTACTAACCACCAGATAGCGATTGAACCTGCACAAATAATGATTGCATATTTAAGGCCGATGATATAACCAAGCCCTAAAACTGCAGCACCAGTGTTGATTTTGAATACAACTTTAGCTTTGTCGGCAAGCATCTCTCCAAAGGAGAACATTCTTGTGCTAACTACCTCACTCCACCATCCGAATGTAGCAACGATAAAATCGTATAGACCACCTACGATAGCAGCAATTAAAAGAGGTTTAGCCTGGCTACCGCCTTTAGCTCCCGAAACTAGCACTTGTGTTGTAGCTGTAGCCTCAGGGAAAGGGTATTCACCGTGCATATCCTGCACAAAATATCTTCTAAAAGGGATAAGAAATAGGATACCTAAAACTCCACCTAATAGTGAGCTGATAAATATCTGAGTAAAATGTATCGTGATTTCATCGGGATGTTTGTCTTGAAGTATGTAGAGAGCGGGTAGTGTGAAAATAGCACCTGCCACAATAACACCCGAGCTTGCACCAATAGATTGGATAATCACATTTTCACCTAGTGCATGTTTTCTTTTGGTAGCACTAGATATACCAACAGCAATAATAGCAATTGGAATAGCAGCTTCAAAAACTTGTCCTACTTTTAATCCTAGATAAGCTGCTGCTGCAGAAAAAAGGATTGCCATCAATATCCCCCAAGTTACTGACCAAACGTTTACTTCTGGGTATGTTTTGTTAGGGCTCATTATGGGATTGTAAATTTCTCCAGGTCTGAGCTTCCGAAAAGCATTTTCGGGCAGAGTAATTGTCTTCTGCTCTTGTTCTTTCATTTTACTAGTAGTTTAAAATGGTAGTTTATAAAATAGTGTATTCGTACTGTAATCAAAGAAACTAAATTAAACGGAGATTCTAAAGCAGAATCTCCGTTTAATATAAGAATTTGATGTAGATGGGTGTTGAAGGGCTATTCCTTCATTGTTCCCTCTATGAAAAGTCTTGTTGTAGGGGTTTTAGCATTGGTACGAACTATGATGGATTTCTTGAAAAAACCAAGAGGTTTACCTGTACCATCATAAGCAACTTTGATGGTACCCGATTTTCCCGGAAGAACTGGTTCTTTCGAATAAGCTGGTACTGTGCAACCGCATGATGCTACTACTTGATGAATTACAAGTGGTGCATCTCCTACATTTGTAAACGTAAATGTTGTATTAACCGTAGGTTTGCTTGCTGAAAACTCTCCTAGATTTTGAGTTGTTTTTTCAAATTTAATATCTGAGCTTTTTGATTGAGCATTTGCTAAACCTATGCTAAACAACATTATAAATGATAGTAAAACTAATTTCTTCATACTCATTGATTTTAATTAAAGCGTTCTATTGGCCTTGAAATTAATGATTTATTTTGTAAGATAGGGGATTAGTTTATCTTTTCTAACTGAATTCCCACTTTCATACCGTCGTATTTTTCAGCTAGGCTACTAATAGCCTTAAGTGTGGAGTGATCAATTTTTTTACTGATATAGCTTACCACGTCGATCAACTTGTCTGCTTCGAAAAGAAATGACATGGTATTAAGCGAATGCTTTAAGTTTGCATTAACACCCAGCTTGTCCATCACAGAGAGTTTAATAGACTTCTTATCTTCAGTTAATTGGTATTGAGCTGGTATGCTTTTGTTTAGTGCCTTAATTGTCAAGTCGCCTTCATTATTAAATTCGAACACTACAGATTCTAAATCTACTCCCAATGAACCTAGTTGTTGATTTATCTTCTCTTCGGCTGCTACTGCTGCTAAGCTTGCTGCTGCTCTCTTAAATGTGTCTTCAGTTTCTAGTTCTATGGCTGTACCGGCATATTTCCATTCACCCTCTATCTCTAGTGGAGTTTCGAGTCCGATAGTTGAAGCAACTTTTGCTACATTTTTTTTAGAAAAAAAGTCCCTGAAAGATTGTGCATAGCCAATTTGGTTACCCACAAATAGGCAACAGCAGATCATAAATATTTTTTTCATTCAGTAAGTGATTTATTGATCTCGTCGATATAGTTTAGTACTTCGTCTCTGCCGATCTTTTTTTCTGACGAAGTGATGAAGTAGGGAGGAAGTTCTTCCCACTCTTCTTTCAGCTTTTCGAGGAAATCATTCGTGTTTGTATCGAGTTTGTTTCTTTGCATTTTGTCGGCTTTAGTAAATATTATAGAGAATGGTATATTGCTTTCACCCAACCACTGAATAAACTCTAGGTCTATTAGCTGTGGTGGAACTCTCGAATCTATCAAAACAAATAGATTTGTCAGAGCTTTACGCTCTAGTATATAGTCTTCAATAATTTTAGTGATTTCAGCTCGGCCTTTCATACTTCTTTTAGCGAAGCCATAACCAGGTAGATCGACCAAATACCAGTCGTCATTAATCATGAAATGATTGATAAGCATTGTCTTACCAGGCTTAGATGATGTCATGGCCAAGTTCTTGTGATTGGTAAGCATATTAATCAAAGATGATTTTCCAACATTTGATCTTCCGATAAAGGCGTATTCTGGTTTCCCGTCGTCTGGACACTTCGTAATATCGGTATTGCTAATTAAGAATTGAGCTTTATTTATTTTCATAATGTAATAGTCTTTGTGAGGCTTTTATTTGAGCCAATATATAATCCTAAGAAAGTTATTAATCCGTTTATCATTAGTAATTCGTACCCCATTGTATAGCTCCAGTAGCTAGATGTAAAGATACCAAGCAGATAGCATAAAATGGGTGAAGCTATAGCTATATAGGGGATAGTATTATCGTTTGCTATTCGTTTAGTTAGTAGCCCAAAGGCAAACATCCCGAGTAAAGGCCCATAGGTATATGATGCAATAACATAAATGGCATCAATAACTGTAGGGCTATTCATTATATCTACTAGGCTAATACAAATCACTAGCAAAACTGATAAGCCAATATGTGTAATATTTCTTTTTCGAATGGCTACTTTGGTTTCTTGCTCTTCTGTTTTTAGAAGATCCACGCAAACGCTTGTAGTCATCGAGGTTAAAGCTGAATCAGAATTACTAAATGCAGCAGCTATAATTCCTATCGTAAATAGAATGGTAACGCCCTCACCAAGGTATCCCTGTGTTGCGAGCATTGGTAAAATATCGTCGGACTTAGTTGGTAACTCTATATTAAGCTTTGCTGAAAGCATGATCAGTAAGATGCCTAGCCCTAGGAATAGAAGATTTAGGGGGATAAATGCAAAACCATAACTATACATGTTTTTTTGTGCATCGCGTAGGTTTCGACAGGTTAAGTTCTTTTGCATCATATCTTGGTCGAGACCAGTCATGACGATTACAATAAATATCCCACTGATAAACTGTTTAAAGAAATTTTGCTTGCTCATCCAATCGTCGAATACAAATATTCTGCTATGGCTACTTTCTCGTATCGTTTGATAGGCCTCTGTTGGCGAAAGGTTGAGTTGCTGCATTACCGAAAACACGATGGCTATTAATGCCAAAACCAAACACGCAGTTTGCAGGGCATCGGTCCAAACTATAGTTTTGATTCCGCTTTGGTGTGTATATACCCAAACGAGTGCTACGGCAACAGCGGCAATTAGCCATAGTGGTATGTCGAGGTTGTTGAAAACGAAATGTTGTAGGATTAGACAAACCAAATAGAGTTTAGCTGCTGTCCCCAGCATTCTGGAGAGTAGAAAGAATAGAGATCCTGTCTTGTAAGCTTTTGGACCTATCCTCTGTTCTAGATAGGTATAGATGCTTGTAAGGCCAAGTCGATAGTAGAGTGGTAGTAATAGTTTGGCTACAAAAATATAACCGAAGAAAAAACCGATGACTAGCTGCATGTAGGTCATATCTATTGCCCTAGGCATACCCGGTACTGAAACAAAAGTCACCCCCGAAATAGTAGCTCCAATCATACCGAAGGCTACAATAAACCAAGGCGATTTATTTTCAGCTTTAAAGAAAGCATGATTAGAATTCGATTGCTCGCCTCTACCCACAATTTTAGAAATACCAAAAAGTAGTGCGAAATAGATGATAATTGTGACTATTACTAGCATATAAGATGCAAAGATAGTACATTTTAGAATGTGATATTCGTTGGTTTAAAAAAATAATTACTTGTTATTAACCATTTATGGTTAGTACTTATATTATTAAATCAGCTTATCCTCCTTATATTTGTATTTAAACTTAAGATTAAAGATGAATCAAGAATACCCTTCTATATTACTCGAAAAAGCAGTAGATGAATTCTCTAAACTTCCTGGTATCGGGCGTAAAACTGCAATGCGCTTGGTTTTACACCTTTTGCGTCAGGATAAATCAGATGTTGAGGCTTTTGGTAATTCTATTATAACCCTTAAAAATGAGGTAAAGTATTGCGTTTCTTGCCATAATATATCAGATACCCAGACCTGTCAGATTTGTGCCAACCCACAGCGGGACCATAGGATTGTTTGTGTGGTAGAAAATATTCGTGACGTTATGGCTATTGAGAGTACGCAGCAGTTTAGAGGAGTCTATCATGTCTTGGGAGGTATCATTTCTCCTATGGATGGTATTGGACCAAGTGACTTAGAGATACCTAGCCTGATTGATAGGGTCGAATCGGGTGCTATTAAAGAGGTGATTTTTGCACTAAGTACAACTATGGAGGGTGACACGACCAATTTCTACATTTATCGTAAGCTCGAAAAAACGGGAGTGGAAATGAGTGTTCTCTCTAGAGGAGTATCGGTGGGTGATGAGCTTGCTTATGCTGATGAGATAACACTAGGAAGAAGTATCGTAAACCGAACAAAATTTTCAACAAACATTTAGATCTATCTTATATGAAAACACAAATAAACATTCCACTTTTTGAAAAGCGACTCAAACTTAGTTACTACATGTTCTGGATATACTTGATATTACTTGTTGTTGTTTTTGAGCTTCTGACTTCTATACATGGGTTTTTTGCTGATAATGGACAGCTAGTTTATGGGTTAGAAACAATTACGATCCTTATTACTGCGGGTGCTATACCCTTAGCGCTAAAATTATTTGGTAAGAATACAGCTGGCCTTCGTGAGCACGAATCCGTTACTTTTGTACTGGCTGAATATCAAAAATGGTCAAGCATTAGGCTTCTCATTTTAGGGGCAGTTTTGACTCTAGCTCTAGCAACTCATTATCTATGTATGAGTTCTGCCGGATCACTTTGTGCTATTTTAATTGGTTTTGCGGCTTTGTTTTGTATCCCAACCAAAAGTAAATTACTCTACCTACTAGAAATTCATCTTGAAGGTGATAAAGATAATGACGATGCATAAATTTAGTTTTCTAGTTTCTGATCGTATTCGGCTTCGTGCTTTAGAACCTGAAGATTTAGACTTGCTTTACAGTTTGGAGAATGATCCAGCGAGTTGGAATATGAGTAATTCGACTATGCCTTATTCTAAGTTTTTTCTTCATCAATATCTAGAGCATCAGCAAGGAGATATTTTTGCGGATAAACAGTTGCGGTTGGTTATAGAGTCGATAGATAAAGAGGTAATTGGTCTGGTTGACCTTTTTGAATTTCAGCCCTTGCACCAACGAGCTGAACTTGGTATAATTATCTTAAAAGAATATCGTAAGCAGGGTTATGCCGTAGATGCAATTAATCTACTCTTAGATTACGCATTTAATCACCTGATGTTACACCAAGTTTATGCTCAAGTCGGAGAACTAAATCAGGACAGTATTAAGCTGTTTCAAGCTTGTGGCTTTACGCACGAGTCAACCCTGAAGCAGTGGTTGTTCACACCCGATGGTTTTAAAGATGCATTTGTTTTTCAGAAGATCAAATCCATTTAGTTGCTTGACGGATCTAAGGGGTATTTCGCCCAGATTTTATACTTATAACCCATATTGTTTAGAACATTATCCCACATATGTTCTGGTCTCTGATGCAAGATAAAATCGGAGGGCTCCTCGGTTACTAACCAGGAGTCTCCTTGTAATTCGTAATGGAGCTGGTTGGGTCCCCATCCTGCATAACCAAGAAAAAACTTAAAATCTGAAGCGTTTAGCTTGCCTGCAATTATTGCACTCTTAACAAACTCAAAGTCGCCATTGAGATACAAACCTTTCTTGATGGGTAGGGCTTTGGGGATATGCTCAAAGCTATGGATAAAAAATAGAATATCTTCCCCTAAAGGGCCTCCTCGATAGAGTGGAATAGGGTCTAAATCTTCAAACTCCAATATAACTTCATTTAAAGCATCGAGTATCGGCCTATTTAGAATAATGCCCATGCTACTTTCCATAGCATGCTCTATTAGCAACACAATTGAGCGACTAAATGGATAGCCGGTCATAAAGGGTTCCGCAACTAATAGTTTTCCTGCTTCAGGAAGTTCTTGGTTATACTTTACGGTGAATAGATCTTCAGGTTTTATCATACTACTAATATAAAAAATAGTTTCATCCTATAATAGTTTCAGACTTAATAAAATTATTCTTATTGATATTCAGTTGATTACCGTTTAGGGTGGTAAATATTTTTACGATGCTATTGCAAATAAGAAATTAATGCCTATATTTGCATCGCAATTGAGAGAAATTGTAACACAAAAAGAAACGGTGTGGTAGTTCAGTTGGTTAGAATACCTGCCTGTCACGCAGGGGGTCGCGGGTTCGAGTCCCGTCCATACCGCTAGAGGCTAAGACAACAAAAGCCAAAACTAAGACAAACCCTACAATATCAGCATATTGTAGGGTTTTTTTATGCTTTGTGGCGTACCACAAAAGACATTCCAAAGACAAAAATAGACTCTATATATTTCCTAATTCGTACCCCCTTTTGATTTTTCAAAAAAGGGGTACGAATTGGCTGAATTTGGCACCCAGTTGTCGTGATTTGGCGTAGTGCATAATTCTCATTTTTAATTGTTTATGTTCAACTTTGCATTCAAGTGCAATTAACAAAATGAGTTTATGAAAAGTACATTTAGAGTGCTCTTTTTCCTCAAAAGAGACAAGCAAAAGAAAGATGGTCGTACCCCTTTAATGTGCCGTATTACAGTTGATGGTAAAGAATCGCGCTTCAACATGAAAATGGACATCCTACCAGAGCATTGGGATGTGAAAGCAAGCAAGGCAATGGGACGAGCCAAAGAAGTGGATGAGATAAATTCTCTCATTGATAATGTGAAAGCCTCCCTCTATCAAATCTATCGTGATCTTCAAGAACGTGGCAAACAAGTTACGTCTGAAATAATCAAGAACTCCTTTCTTGGTTTAGATGATAGTTTTGAAACCCTCCTCAATTTATTTGACAAACATAATGAAGATGCACGCAATTTAATTGGAAATGGCTTAGTAGCCGATACTGTGGAAAAATACGAACTCACTCGCAGACGACTGCATGAGTTTATGACCTTCAAGTATAAAATTTCGGATATTAATATCAAGGAGGTGAACAATATGTTTATTCTCGACTTCGAAACCTATATGCGAACTATTGGTAAATGTAGTGCTAACACAGCTGCCAAATACATGCGACTCTTCAAGAAAATTATTCTCCTTGCTAAAAACAATGGATTGTTGAATGCTGACCCATTTGCAAGCTATAAGATTCAATTTAAGAAGACAGACAGAGGTTATCTTACTCAATATGAATTAGAGGCTATAATGGACAAAGAATTTGAGATTGAGCGACTAGAACACGTGAGAGATATCTTCATTTTTGCGTGTTTTACGGGATTGGCATATATAGATGTTCAGAAACTTCGCAAAGAACATATCCGAGAATCTTTCGATGGCAAACCTTGGATAATGACTAAGCGACAAAAGACAAACATTAGCACCAATGTGCCCTTGCTGGATGTGCCTTTAGCCATACTGAAGAAGTATGAAGACAAGCTAACTGGCGACAAGCTCCTACCCGTTCCAAGTAATCAGAAACTAAATTCGTACCTCAAGGAAATTGCTGATTTGTGTAACGTAAAGAAGAATTTAACATTTCACATGGCAAGGCATACATTCTCGACCACTATCACATTATCTCAAGGAGTTCCTATTGAATCTGTATCCAAGATGCTTGGACACACAAACATTAGAACCACACAAATTTATGCTCGTATTACTAATGAGAAAGTGAGTAATGATATGGATATTCTTTCGGAAAAACTTAAAGGAATGGGAATTAATCAAGCTGTAAATCAATAATTATATGGAGTTACAAATAATACAAAATAGAATTTATGAGATAAGAGGAATGCGAGTTATGTTGGATTATGACTTAGCTAAGCTCTACAACGTTGAGAACAGAGCTTTGAAACAAGCAGTTAAGCGTAATATTGATAGATTTCCAGCACCTGACTTCATGTTTGAATTGACTCGTGAAGAGAGCGATGCTGCGATAGAATTAGGGGTATCACAAAATGTGATACCTCCTGGCTATAATGTTGGCTCCTCTTTCATTATGGCTTTTCCTGAACTAGGAGTAGCCATGTTATCTTCAGTGTTGAAAAGTAAAAAAGCGATACAAGTGAACATATCTATAATGAGAGCATTCGTTACTTTGCGTCAATATTCTTTAGGATATGCTGAGCTTAATCGTAAATTAGACGAATTTATGATCGAAACTAATGTCCAGTTTAGTGATATTTATGAAGCTCTGACTGAATTAGCTTCTCAAAAAGAATTGGATAACAAGCCTCGAAAAAGAGTTGGATATGTACAAGATGAAGAAAAGGAGC
>QXGG01292390.1_pt1 | contig 31984 bp, 31 predicted proteins | sample 1982491 | NCBI WGS metagenome assembly QXGG01 (sample SAMN09924614, study PRJNA488089) | Wastewater metagenome, whole genome shotgun sequencing project. | isolation source: South African research farm wastewater | place: South Africa: Irene, Agricultural Research Council, Animal Production... | reverse complement strand
ACAACGGCTCAGGTAAAGTTGTTACCCAAGCCCATCATTTTAACTTACACACTTTATGAGAGGGTGTCTTATTATTATTTACGAGCATAAATTACAGGAGTAATTTATGCTCGTATTCTGTTTGATTAAGTCATGGTTTCTATAAAATAGAGAGCAATGCTTAGTCTTCTTTTTTCTTCTTAGTAGCAGCTGTCTTACGAGCAGGCTTTTTCTTCGTATCAACAACATCAATTTTAACACCAGCTAATTCTGGGTCAATCATGATTCGACCACAATATTCGCAAACGATAACTTTCTTACGTGAACGAATATCCAGTTGTCTCTGTGGTGGAATTTTATTAAAACAACCTCCACAAGCATCACGCTCTACATAAACAATACCCAATCCATTACGTGAATTTTTGCGGATACGTTTGAATGATAGTAATAAACGTGGTTCAATTTTGGCTTCAAGCTTTTTAGATTTCTCTCTTAGCTTTTCTTCTTCTTGCTTAGTTTCAGAAACAATATCTTCAAGCTCTTGCTTCTTTTGATCTAAATCTTTAGCACGTCCATCAAGAAATAGTTTGCTTTCTTCAAGTTCTTCGGACTTTTTCTTTTGGTCTGCAGCAAATTCTTTGATGTGCTTTTCTGCAAGCTGAACCTCTAGAGTCTGGAACTCAATTTCTTTGCCTAAAAGATCGTACTCACGGTTGTTACGAACATTGTTTTGTTGTTCTGTATATTTCTCGACAAGAGATTTAGCTGTTTCAATATCTACTTTTTTGGTAGCTACATCTGTCTTCAATTGATCAATATCCGCTTTAATATTATCAATGCGTGTATTTAATCCTACAATTTCATCCTCTAGATCTTGAACTTCAAGTGGAAGCTCTCCTCTAAGAGTTTTAATATCGTCAACTTTAGACAATACAGTCTGTAGTTCGTATAGAATCTTTAATTTCTCTTCTACAGTTAACTCTTTTGTTTCTTTAGCCATCGTTTTTATAAATATTTAATTGGATTTGTATTTACCTCAGTAAAATGGATTGCAAAATTAGGAAATAAATCTTTGATAATAGAATAAAACAGTTCTTTTGTATACTGCTCACTCTCATAGTGTCCTATATCTGCTATTAATATTTTGTCGTCATTTCCGAAATAATCATGGTATTTTATTTCTGCACTAATAAATATGTCTGCTCCAGCCTGAATGGCGTTGGATAACAGAAAACCTCCCGATCCTCCACACAGTGCGACTCTGCGGAGTGGCTTACCTCTCAAACAGCTGTGTTTGATACAGCCTACACCAAAAGTCTCTTTGATTTTGAGCAGAAATTCTTTTTCGTCTATGGCTTCGGGGAGCTGAGCTATTAGGCCTGCTCCTACTTGGCTCCACGAATTTTCAAGTTCGTAGATATCAAAAGCTACCTCCTCGTAGGGATGTACCTCAAGTAAAGCCTTTACAACTTTTGATTTGATGTATTTGGGGAAGACAGTTTCTATTCTTACTTCAGGTTCGAAGTGTAGTTCATTTTTTGATCCACTATACGGATTCGAGTTTTCAAGGGCTCTAAAACTTCCTTGACCTTCAGCAGTAAAGCTGCAAGAATCGTAATTACCTATATGGCCACATCCAGCATCAAATAACGCTTTACGAATTTCTTCAGATTTACTCGTGGGGACGAATGTAACTAGTTTGTTAAGCATCTCTGCTTTAGGTGCTAGAGGTTTAGCCTCTATAAGACCTAGTTTTTCAGCTATCTTGTGGTTAACTCCACCCCAAGCGTTGTCTAAGTTTGTATGAGCCGCATATATGACAACATCATTTTTTATTGCTTTGATGATACATCGTTCTATGTAGTCTTTACCTGTAATTGATTTATACCCTTTGAAGAGTAATGGATGATGAGCTATTATAATATTGCAGCCCTTTCGGATTGCTTCATCAAGCACTTCTTCAGTCACGTCTAGACACAACAAAGCCCCTGTAGCTTCCACTTCTGTCAATCCGATTTGCAGGCCGGAATTATCAAATCCATCCTGCAATGGCAGAGGTGCAAAACGTTCAAGGGCATTCAAAATCTCCTTAACTTTCATGCGTTTATAAACCTTTATGTTGCAAATTTAAATAAAAATACAACTTTAGCTTCATTTAAACCAACATATTTACGCCTAATTAACTATTTGGTAGTAGATAGAGGTAAAATCAGTATTATTGTAAGATCATTAGGCTACAATATCTGCACTTATGAGGTTTAGCACGAAATTAATCATTCGTCGATAGACATAATAACTAAATCTTGAAGTTTACCACACTTAAGTACGGCATTCTTAATCACAGCTTCTTCTTGGAATCCGATTTTACTTAATAGAAATTTAGCCTTAAGATTTTCTCCTAAAACCTTTCCTATTATTTTAAGTACGGGAAGATGTATGAAAGCATGGCTTACTATATCTTGAAGAACATCAGTCATTATTCCTTGCTCCCAATATTCTTGACTTAACCAGAAGTCTAGTTCATAAACAATATGACATGGCACAGCCATTTGTCGTAAACTAACTCCACCGATGAGCACTTGATCAATTTCTATAGCAAATGCATCGAATGCATCAGTTCTTTTAGTTGCCAGTGTAATATATTCTTTAGCCTCTTTCTGAGTAAAAGGTAGTGGTGAGTTGTCGGAAAGCGTATTCCAGATATGTACATTATTCATCAACTTAACCAAATCTTCTTCATCAGTTAAAAGCCATCTTCTTAAATTATGTTTCATCATTAATAGTCTTATTTTGTGGGTACAAAAATAGCAAGAATATTACAAGAAGATATTATAAGTACTCACTCACACTCATATAATTGTGTTTAGTGTGTTATTAATCACTATAACGTAACCCTAATGTCACTTATACACGTTTTCTAGTGCTTTTGAGTATCATCTATTTTAACACCTATTGCACTGTTGTTACACATTTCGATAAAAGTATGAATAAGTGAATATTTATATTCCAAATTGGAATTTGTAGGGTAAAATGTAAGAATAAGCCGAGTATCTTGATCTGAGAAGCTAGTTTTGAATGTAGTGTTATTTTCTCTGTTTATCACTTTTCTAGTAATGAATTCATGCAATTTATCTAGTTCTATTGCTCCTAGACTATTAAATTTAGCTACGATAAAGTACTTGGTTTGAGGGTGATTTGCAATGGTTCTTAATATTTTAACTTCTAGCGAGTCTTCAGAGTAATTCGGTAGTTGTAGCATATTGTTTTAGTTTTTGAATACAGGTTTTAGAACTCCAAAATCGTCAAAGGTATGTTTAGAAGAGAGTTTAATCGTAATTATCAGAGAAAGCATTGATGCTGCAAAATTGATAATGATAATCATCATCTGATATTTTATAGCGACATTCGGACTACTACCCCCTAAAATTTGACCAATCATTGTTCCTGGCAGTGCAACCAACCCCATCACAGCCATATTAGCAATTAGTGGACTAAAAGCTTTTACTAATGCTTGACTAATAAAAGGAGCCCTAGCTTCACTAAATGAGGCACCATTACCTAATAGATAGTAATAGAGCTGTTGTTCTCGAAACAGTCCCTGATAATAGGTATTTAATGCTATAACATTACTAGATAGCATGTTTCCCATTAGTGTACCTAAAATAGGAATGAAGTATTGTGCTTGAAAAACATTATCAATTCTTAATACTAACTGCAAAAAGAAGAAACCTATTGATATTGCTCCAAATAGAAACCCTATAGATATAGGTATGAAAAGTAAATTGGCTTTCAGGTTTGTTCGGGTTACAGCGGTATGCGATGCTACCAAAACCATTATAATTACCCATAACGCATTTATCCAAGGATTATCCCACGCAAAGAGATATTTCATATATACTCCAACGAGCAGGAGCTGAACAATCATTCTAAAGATTGCTATTGCAGTAGCCTTAACGAGTCGAGTTTTATACTTCCAAAGATAATAGAGCGGGATCGCAGAAAGCAATAATCCTACTCCTAGACTTAAATATGATATATCTATAGTACCCACTAAGTGTTTTGTGTTTTTGTAGTTATCATTGTAGTTAGAGATAAATTCGTTTGTCACAGTTAGCCGCAAAAATACGGTCGTGACTGACCGCTAAAATAGCTACACCTTGTTTGTTTAACTCTTTCAGAAAATGAATGACAAGACTAATAGCATGAGGATCCAGTGCTGAAGTTGGTTCGTCAATTATCATTAGAGGCTTGTCTAGCATAGCTGTAATAGCTATCATAAGTCGTTGACGCTGACCGCCCGATATTTCGGTAACTCTTCTCATTAAGATGTTGTGGTCAAGCCCCAGTGCAGTTAGATAAGCCTTTAATCTGTCTTCAGAGAAATGAATATGCTTATTTTCCTGAAGTTTGAAGGGGACTGCTATCATGTCCTTTACCCACTCCTCAGGCAAATACAATTCTTGTGGGATCCAGGAGCTGTAACGTCTTGTTTTGTGAATATTGCTTTTGCTCAGCTCTACACCTAGAATATGAATAGAGCCCTCCTTTAAGGGTATGAAACCAAGTATAGATTTCAAAAGTGAGGTCTTACCTTGGCCTGACTCTCCTACTATGCAATACATATTGGATGGATGCAATTCTATGTTCAGATTAGTAAACAGAGTTGTTTTGCCATAAGCGATGCTTGCATCTATAATATGTAGTATTGGTTTTGTCATAATAGTAAAAGCAAATATAAGTCTTTTTATAGACTTCACTTTAATTATCAGACCTCTTTAATATCAAATAACACTCTGATTTATTTGCGGATTATAAAGTTGTTGGAATAAATTAAGCTCTCCCCATTCTATTCAATCAGATCTAGTATTTTAACATATGATTTTTACGATAGTTTCTTTCTAATACCTTGCATTAATCCATATCTTTGTATGCATATTAAAGATATAAGCCATGATTTTAAATGAGAGAGATACGCGTAAAGAGCGTGCCTTAGAGATTGCGAACAAATTAATTACTGCTGCAAGAACTGCTCCCAAGACTAGAGGAGTAGATATCCTTGAGATAGCAGTTATTACAGAAGAGAAGATAAAGGAATTATCAACTCTAATGCAGGGCTTTGAGTTTCGTGGCTCTCAGTTTAAAATGGAACGTGACTCAGCTAATGTTCTTCAGGCAGAATGTGTGGTGTTAATTGGAACTAAGGAGCGTCCGATGGGGCTTAACTGTGGACATTGTGGTTTTCCTACTTGTTCAAGTCGGGTTAAAGGCGTGCCCTGCTTCTTTAATGGTCTAGATGTTGGCATTGCCTTAGGTTCTGCTGTAGCACTTGCCGCTGACCTCAGAGTGGACACACGCCTGATGTTTTCGGTTGGTCTAGCTGCTCAAAAGCTCGACTATATGAATGGTTGTACGATGATTATGGCTGTTCCTATTAGCATCTCTTCAAAGAATCCTTTTTTTGATAGAGCTTCTAAAAAGTAATTTCAATTCTAAGTTTAATAGTAACGATATGAAGTCAATACCAAATAAGACTAATTTAATTCCCTCACAGGCCTATTTGCCTGCTGAGTGGCATGCTCAAAGCGGAGTACAACTAACTTGGCCTCATGCCGGAACCGACTGGGAGCATATGCTACACGAGGTTGAAGAGTGTTACCTGAGTTTGGCAAGAGAGATTGCTCAACGTACAATTCTACTCATTTCAAGTCCGGAGATTGAGCAGGTGCGAAAGCTACTCGAGAAATCCGATATCAACATGAAGAATGTACGTCTTTTTGAGTGTTCTACTAACGACACTTGGACTCGTGACCACGGAGCAATAACAATGCTCGATGGTGATAAACCTTATATACTAGACTTTACATTTAACGGTTGGGGACTTAAATTTGCATCTTGCCACGACAACTTGATTACTCGTAAACTGTGCAAAGCAAAAGTTCTGAATGGCTCTTATATTAATGCACTCTCTTTTGTACTAGAAGGCGGAGGAATTGAAAGTGACGGTGAAGGAACCCTCTTAACGACTTCTCACTGCTTGTTATCAGACAATAGAAACGAAGAGATGTCTAAAGAAGAGATTGAAGCATATCTTATCAAACAATTTAACCTCAAGCAGGTTCTATGGTTAGACTACGGTTACCTTGCAGGAGATGATACGGATAGCCATATTGACACGCTTGCCAGACTGTGTCCTAAGGATACCATTGCCTACGTTAAGTGTAATAATGAGCAGGACGAGCATTTTGAAGAATTGAAGAAGATGGAGAAACAACTTCAAGGCTTCAAAACTCTGGAGGGAAATCCGTATAAACTAATTGCTTTGCCAATGGCTGATGAGGTGATTTTTGATATGGAGCGTCTTCCTGCTACCTATGCGAATTTCTTGATTATGGATCAGGTTGTGCTTTATCCAACCTATAATCAACCTAAAAATGATAAGCTGGCCAAACAAGCACTTCAAGAAGCATTCCCTAATCTCGAAATTATTGGGATTGATTGCTCGCCTCTAATTAAACAACACGGATCATTACATTGTGTTACTATGCAATACCCCGTCGGAGTTCTACGATAATATATTAATCATTTAAATTCGAAAGAAATGACTAAACAAAAACATATAAAAGTTGGCTTAGTACAGCAATTTAATAGTGCTGATACCAAAGCGAATCTATTGAAACTTGCTGAGAATATTGCCGATTGTGCAGCTAAAGGTGCACAGTTAATTATTCTTCAGGAGCTTCACAACTCACTATACTTCTGTCAGACTGAAGATGTTAATACATTCGATTTGGCTGAAACTATTCCCGGTCCTTCAACAGGTTTTTATACAGAGCTTGCTGCAAAATTCGGAGTTGTTATCGTAACTTCTTTGTTTGAGAAGCGTGCAGCTGGCTTATATCACAATACCTCTGTCGTTATTGATAGTGATGGTAGTATTGCTGGTAAATATCGTAAGATGCATATTCCAGATGATCCTGCTTACTACGAGAAGTTCTACTTCACTCCAGGTGATTTAGGATTCACTCCGATCGAAACTTCACTTGGCAAGTTAGGCGTCTTGATTTGCTGGGATCAATGGTATCCTGAAGCAGCTCGCCTTATGGCTATGCAAGGTGCTGAGCTACTTATCTATCCTACCGCTATTGGTTGGGAAAGTAGTGATACCGACGACGAAAAAAAGCGTCAACTCGATGCTTGGGTTATTTCTCATCGTGGTCATGCAGTAGCCAATGGTTTACCTGTAATTGCAGTTAATCGTGTTGGTCATGAAGCTGATCCTTCAGGCCAAACTAACGGAATCTCTTTCTGGGGTAATAGTTTTGCATTGGGTCCTCAAGGCGAGTTCCTTGCAGAAGCGGGTAACAGTGGAGATGAAAACCTTGTAGTTGATATTGACCTGACAAGATCTGAAAACGTTCGACGCTGGTGGCCATTCTTGCGCGACCGACGAATTGATGCGTACAATGATATTCTAAGAAGATATATCGACTAATAAAGCTCATAAGCTTTAATACAAAAAAAGGCTAAACCTCAACAGGTTTAGCCTTTTTTGTTACTTAGTCAGCAGCTATGCTACCTATAAATATTTTCAAACTACTTGAATGTAATGAAGCGATTAAACAAAAAGTTACTTGCTCCATAGACAAACAGTCCTATAAATTGTGCTAAATAAGCATTAGCTCCTAGTAAATCGATCAGAAGATAGATAAATGCGAATTGGACTGCATAAGCAAGAATGCAAGAGATTGAAAACTTAAATAACTGATTCCAAATGCTCTTTGTTCTATTCTCATCCGATACATAGATCCAATACTTACTCCAAACGAAGTTGTTGATTTGAGCAATGAGATAGCCTACAATATTTGATATTTTATAATCAAAGTTGAGGTTATTCATCATCAATGCAATAATTATAGCTGTAATTATTGCATTGACTGTGCCTATTATAGCGAATCTTAAGACCCGAGTCGATTCTTTCAAAACCTTATTCCTCTGTTGGAGTGGTTATGCTTAAGTGCAATTCGTCAAGCTGACTCGCATCCAGAGTTGCTGGAGCATCAATCATAACATCACGACCAGAGTTGTTTTTAGGGAATGCGATACAGTCTCTGATAGAGTCTAGACCGGCAAATAGAGAAACCCATCTGTCAAGTCCATAAGCGATACCACCATGAGGAGGTGCACCATATTGGAATGCATTCATTAAGAAACCGAATTGTTCTTGAGCCTTTTCAGGAGTAAACCCGAGCACTTCGAACATCTTATTTTGTAGCTTACCATCGTGGATACGTATTGAACCACCACCAACTTCAACTCCATTGATTACCATATCGTAGGCATTTGCACGCACACGACCTGGATCCGAGTCGATATATTGTAAGTCTTCAAGTTTTGGTGAAGTAAATGGATGATGTACTGCAGCAAATCGCTTGTTCTCTTCGTCCCACTCAAATAGAGGGAAATCAACCACCCAAAGACAAGAAAATTTATTTTTATCTTTTAGACCTAACTCTTCTGCTACTTTAAGACGTAGCTCACAAAGTTGTTTGCGAGTTTTCATCGTGTTGTCGCCAGATAGAATAAGGATTAAGTCTCCAGGCTCAGCATTGAATGCAACTTTCATCTCTTGCAATACCTCCTGGCTGTAGAACTTATCAACGCTTGATTTTACAGAACCATCATCACTAACACGAGCATAAACCATTCCTTTAGCACCAATCTGAGGACGCTTCACGTAATCTGTCAGTTGATCGAGTTGCTTTCTAGTATAAGTAGCAGCACCTTTAGCACAAATACCACCTACATATTCAGCTTCGTCGAATACGCCAAAACCGTGACCTTTAAGAATATCCATCAGTTCTACGAACTGCATTTCGAAGCGTGTGTCAGGCTTATCACTACCGTACAGACGCATAGCTTCATGCCATGTGATTCTTTGGAAATCACCTTCAAGCTCCACATTACGTATTGTTTTGAAGAGATGTTTTGCCATACCTTCAAAAGCAGTAATAACATCTTCTTGTTCAACAAAGCTCATCTCGCAGTCAATTTGAGTAAACTCAGGTTGACGGTCGGCACGTAAGTCTTCATCACGGAAGCATTTAACGATTTGGAAATATCTGTCAAATCCAGAAACCATCAATAGCTGCTTAAATATTTGAGGTGATTGAGGTAGAGCATAAAACTCTCCAGGGTTCATTCGAGATGGCACAACAAAGTCACGTGCACCTTCAGGAGTTGACCCAATAAGAACAGGAGTTTCGACTTCTAGGAAGCCCAAATTGTCTAAATAGCGACGAACCTCCATGGTCATTTTATGACGCAATTCTAGGTTTTTGCGGACATTAGGACGACGAAGATCTAAATAACGATACTTCATACGTATGTCATCGCCCCCATCAGTTTTCTCTTCAATAGTAAATGGTGGTGTTGCAGACGTGTTTAGGATATTGAGTTCTTCAACAAGGATTTCAATGTCACCTGTTGGAATTTTATCATTTTTGCTTGATCGTTCACTTACAGAACCAGTAATTTGAATAACGAATTCGCGTCCTAATTTATTAGAACGATCACAAAGTTCTTTATTGTTTTCTTCATTAAAAACCAGCTGAGTAACTCCATAACGGTCGCGTAGATCAATGAAGGTCATTCCCCCCATTCTACGACTGCGTTGTACCCAACCAGATAATGTGACCTTTTGGTCAGTATTAGAGATTCTTAGCTCTCCACAAGTATGTGTTCTAAACATCTTTTTCGTATTTAGCCGTTTGTTATTTTATATACAATATGCGAAAATACATAAAATAATAGAACTAAGCTTCTTAAAACTGTAGTAAGTTTTATTACTTAAAGTCTTTAAACAGAAACAGACCCTCCAAAATGATCTATCATTCTAAGGGTCTGTTTTAATTCTATTAAGCAAAAGATGACTGCTATATCACCCTTTTAATAAGTGTACAATATATTTGCTAAACGAAAGGAATATAGCACTATTAAACACCAGGCCAATCGCAATGTTTCGACCTGAAGTGTTTCCTTTAGTAACTGGTTTTGCGATACGTTTAGAACAGTGTTTTACTGCTACTGCGTATAGTCTATAGGTAAGGTATCCAATAATCATTCCACTAATAGCTCCTGCAATAATATCTGAGATGAAGTGAACTCCCAAATATACTCTAGAATAGGCAACTAAAGCAGCCCATATATAAATAACAATAGAGTAAATCTTATTCTTAAAAATGCAAGAGGTTAGCATGGCAAAACCAAAGAAGTTAGTTGCATGTCCAGAAATAAAGCTATATTTACCCCCTCTATATCCAAAAAGAGTATCTACTTGATCCATAAAGAGTGGATGATGGGTTGGTCTAAATCTCTCGAAATAAGGCTTACACAAAGTGGACGAAAATTGGTCACAAAACAGTACCACCAGTCCAATTGCTAGAAGTACGGGTAACCACTCAGAGTAGTTCTTTCTATAAGCAATACAGAAAAGGAAGAACACGCCAATAGGAATCCACATTATCGCTCCAGAGAAGAGCCACATAATGGAATCTAAAAGAGGAGAATCACTACCGTTAATCATAAGGAATATATCCTTCTCCCATAATAAAACTTGCTCTAAGAAACTCATACAATACTGTTTTTGTATTTAATAATAGTGCAAATCTAAACTCTAATTCTGTAGTGTTTCTGTTCTAAAAGTTACAGTTGTATTAAATCGTACAGTATATTTAATGTTTTGATAACTCTTATTCGTAATATTGCATTATAGAGTAGAATAAATGAAAAATAACCTGTTTTTTTAGCATATGAAAATACTAATTATTGAGGATGAGAAAAACCTATCAGATAATATGTATCAGTATTTGACCAATAACAAATACTTATGTGAGCAAGCTTTTACTTATCATGAAGGATTGGAAAAAATCAGCCTATACGATTATAGTTGTATCCTCTTAGATTTAAACTTGCCCGACGGTGACGGATTGAAGCTTCTTGAGGTTATTCGAAATCGCCAGATAGATAGTGGTATAATCATTCTTTCTGCTAGGACTAGTTTAGACGACAAGATTAGTGGGCTTATGATTGGAGCCGATGATTATTTAGCTAAACCTTTTTCATTACCAGAATTAGGTGTCCGTATCTATGCTTTACTTAGACGAAAAATATCGAATAGCTCTAATGTAATTCACTCAAATGGTATTGCGATAAACTTACTTGCCAAAACAGCCGTTGTTGACAATAAAAGTTTGGAACTTACCAAGACTGAATATAATTTATTGGTGCTTTTGGTGGCTAACCAGAATCGTGTAATTTCCAAAAATGCTATAGCTGAACATTTATCAGGTGATATGGCCGACATGTTTAATAGTCATAACTTTGTTTACACGCACATCAAAAATCTGAAAGCCAAACTTGCTCAATATGATAAAGGAGAATGTATAAAAACGATCTATGGAACAGGCTACCGCTGGATTGAGGAGTAATGTAATAACAAAAAACGACTTATGCATAGCTTGAAATTTAGAAGTGTTATCAATTTTATTGTTTCTACAGTTATCGTTCTAACGCTGGTTAGCCCACTCCTATTCTATATTATTAAGGCATTCTATACCGATGACTTAGACCACATGATAACTTATCGTATCAAACAGTTTGAGGAAAACCAGCTACCTGTCCTCTCTTATATAGATATTGATACATGGAATCATTATAATCCAGACCTTCAAATTATTGAGTTTAAAGAAGACATTAAACTCAACACTCCCATACAGCACATCTATTTTGATAAGAGTTTAAATGAAGTTATCGATTATCGCGTAATCTACGAGTCGATTAAAATTGAAGATGAACCCTATTTAATTGCTTCACGTATACCCATGATTAGTCGAGCAGATTTGATTGTAATGATTGCCTCACAGCTTGGTGTGGAGTTCTTTTTTATCATTATCGGATTAATGGTTGTTTATCGTATATTCTCACGTGAAATTTCTAATCCCTTCTATAATACGTTGCAGACTCTTAGTTTATTTGAAGTAAATGGTAAGTCAATACCGAAGTTTCAAGCTACTAATATTATTGAATATAAATATCTTAATGAAAAGCTATCAGAGTTGATGCATCGGACTCAAAGAAGCTATCAACGTCAAAAAGAGTTTATAGAAAATGCTTCTCACGAACTCCAAACTCCTCTAGCCGTAGTGCAATCTCAACTTGATCTATTGCTTCAAGATCCTGACTTAACAGAATCACAAAATAAAATTATTCAATCTTTATATACTGCTTCGGCTCAAACTAAACGACTGAATAAGAATTTATTACTCCTTGCTAAGATTGATAATAACCAGTATATGACGCAAGAGAATGTTGATTTGGTGCAAAAGCTCAAAGATACCTACCAACTATTTAAAGAGATAGCCAATTCTGAAGATGTGAATTTTTCAATTTCGACAGTTGATACATTTCAGGTGAAAGCCAATTCGACATTAGTTGATGTACTACTTAATAATTTGTTCTCGAATGCAATCCGATACAATAAACCTAAGGGTGATGTACGAATCCTGCTTGATGAGCATTCACTTATAGTCTATAACACAAGTGAATCTCCTGGGTTAGGAGATTCATCTATATTTAAACGTTTCATACGAAAGGATAACTCTAAATACGGGAGTGGTTTAGGACTGGCTATTGCTAAAGAAATCTGCATTTTTCATAAATGGGATATTGGCTATCAGTTTGCAGATAACTTTCACCAATTCAAGATAACTTTAAAGAGCTAGAGTTTGCCTAAATTTTTCTTAGAGAGTTCGCAATAACTTTCAATCCACCCTGAACAACTTCAATAGTCAAATTCTTAGGGGCCATAATTGGTTCTCCATCATAGTGCATAGCTCCTTCGGATTCTCTTATAATTTGCACTTTCTTTGAGCGTAAAGTTCTAGTTTTCTTATTGGTATCAATCTTTTTCGTGAAAAGTTGGTAGGATAGGATTGGTGTATCGATAAAATGAATCGGCTCAATTAAAGTAACATCAAGCAAGCCGTCTTGGATAGAAGCATGTGGAGCGATAAAGGCATCATTACCATATTGTGCTGCATTACCACAAGCTATAACAAAGGCTTTATCAATAAGCTCAGCACCCTCATCAGTAATCAAGTGATAAGTTTCGGGTTTATAGTTAAAGTTCTCTCTGAGTGCAATATTGCAATAACTCATCAATCCTCTACGGTTGGCTTGTGAAAACTTCAGACTAACCAGTGCATCAAAACCTACACCACAAGAGCAAAAGAATAAGATTTCATTATTAATCTTGCCATAGTCGATGATGCTGGGTACAGCGTCAATTAAGAGTTCTATCGCTTTCTTAGGGATTAAAGATATTCCTAAATGACGTGCTAAACCATTACCCGATCCACACGGAATAATACCCAAAGCGGTTGAAGTATGAACAAGTGCGCGACCCACTTCATTTACCGTTCCATCTCCACCAACAGCTACAACTATATCGACACCTGATTTAGCCTTTTCGGCAGCTATTTCCTCAGCATGACCTGCATATTTGGTGAAAATGATTTCGTAATTAATAGCAGCAGATGCCAATACTCGCTCAATCATCGCAGGAAGCTCCTGCTTATTACCTGTCCCCGAAACGGGATTTATTATAAAGGTTATATTTGTTTTCATTTAATCAGTATCGAGTCATTTATTCGAGGATCCCATTATCCCATCTCTATTCTAAGTGCAAAGATAAAACTATTTGTAAGTTAAAACCTCTAGTTCTATTAACAAAATTTTGTTGTTGTTTTTGACTATTGATGTTTTGTCCTATATATAGAAGTTGATTATCGCGATTAAGCAGAGCTAAATATCTTAAATTATGAGATTTAGATTACCCTGAGGTACTTTGTCTTTCTGAAACCAGATTGTCTACTCATGCTGGTATTGAAGTAGTTTCTGGCTCACTAATAGAATACTAAACTTATATTATTGTAATAATAATGACACATGCTCTCTATTATAATACGCCAGCTATTATAATAGAGACAATATCGGGATTAATACATTTTTTTTGAAAACATACTGATTTAAGTCGTTTTATTCTTATCTTTGCCCACTGTTAAAAATAACTATAAATTACACATACACTACATTTATCAACTATTCGTTTGGTGGATGAATTGTCTAAATAACGGATTATTTATAAACATCAATTCATGGGATTATTACAAGATAAATTGGCGAAATACGACCTACCTCAACAGATAAAATCGAAAGGCGTATATCCCTATTTTCGCTGCATTGAGAGCGAACAAGACACAGAGGTGCTGATGAGTGGCAAAAAAGTACTTATGTTTGGCTCCAATTCATATTTAGGTCTAACAAATCATCCTAAAGTAATTGAAGCGGCTGTTGAAGCAACTCGTAAATATGGTACTGGTTGTGCAGGGTCTCGCTTCCTTAATGGAACTTTAGATCTACATATTCAACTCGAAAAGGATTTAGCCGAATTTGTCGGAAAAGAAGATGCTATTATTTATTCTACTGGCTTCCAGGTGAATTTAGGAGTTGTATCTTGTGTTACTGGCCGTGAAGACTACATCATTTGTGACGAGTTAGACCACGCTTCTATTGTAGAAGGCCGTCGTCTTTCTTTTTCAACTGTATCGAAATTTAAACATAACGATATGGAGTCTCTCGAAAACGAACTCAAAAAGTGTCGTCCAGAGGCTGTAAAACTAATTATTGTTGATGGAGTGTTTAGTATGGAGGGTGATATTGCAAATTTGCCCGAAATAGTGCGCTTATCTAAACAGTATAATGCAAGTATCATGGTTGATGAAGCCCACGGCTTAGGCGTATTGGGTAGTCATGGAAAAGGTACTTGTGATCACTTTGGTGTTACCAAAGATGTTGATTTGATTATGGGAACATTTAGTAAGTCACTAGCCTCAATTGGAGGTTTTATTGCTGCTGATGCTTCGGTTATCAACTATTTACGCCACAACTCTCGCTCATATATCTTTAGTGCAAGTAACACGCCTGCTGCTACAGCTGCTGCAAGTGCTGCCCTAGAAATAATGAAACAAGAACCAGAGCGTATCGAAAGATTATGGGAACTAACAAACTATGCATTGAAATGCTTCAGAGATAGTGGTTTCGAAATAGGTTCGACCTCTACTCCTATCATTCCTTTGTATGTTCGAGATATGGATAAAACCTTTATTGTAACAAAGATGTTATTTGACGAGGGGATATTTGTTAATCCTGTAGTTCCTCCAGCTTGTTCACCCAACGATACGTTAATTCGTTTTTCGTTGATGGCAACACATACTAAAGAACAAATTGATTTTGCGGTAAGCAAGCTTATAAAGTGCTTCAAGGCTCTTGATTTGCTATAATACACAGTATCAATTGACATAAAAACAAATGCGGATGTTCAGCAATAGCCTAGCATCCGCATTTTTTGTGCATTTACTTTTCAACTATCCTTCCTTAGTTTTGATCCTTATATCTATTTCTATCTATTTAGTTTCCAATAAGATATAATGAAATAATCCTTAAAATATTTGTATATTAATCCTTTTAATATTTATTTTATAGGAAACAATCAAAACTCATGTATAAATGCAACTTTTATCCGATAAAATGGGATAAACGACCTTTTTTGACCTTTAATGAGTGTTTGATAACACCTCTAAATCTTAATATATTGTAAAACACTGACTTTCATATTTTATCGCGATGTCGAATAAAGTTTTGAAAGTTATCTAAGCATTCTCTCTTTTAATTATGCGATTGACAAATCATAATTAAATATCACACTCTTACTAACTAAATTAATATTAAACTAAAATTAGAACATGGCATCTATTACGCAATCCGCTGCTTTCCCTCTTCGTACAGATACAGTTTATGCTTCAAATAATAGGATTACTATTCATATTAATGGTGAAGATGTTACTCGAACTGTTGATGAATGGATATCTCAAGATCCTTTAAGCTTTGCTCGACTCAGAGACAAGCAACATTTTGAACTTGAACCGCATCTTAATCGTGTACTGTTTGAGCGTATTCGTAAAATCCCTAATGAAGAAAAAATGTTCTTAGGTTTAAAGCTGAATATTGATTTCCCTGGCTACAACGATCAAATTCCTGCTAGTGTGCCTTACAAGCGCTTTCCTGTTAAGTTTTACAACTGGTGGCTTGAAAATCCAAATTTGATAAAACTAAGTTTTAAAGAAAAACTAGAATTGCTTAACAATGTAAATATGCTCAATAGCAAAGCTTTACTTCCCAAGCATAAGGCTTTAATGAACCGTTAAGACACTTCTGCTAGGTACACTCTACCTTATGAGTAAGGCAGAAGCTGTAAGCCAGCTAGTCGGACAAGTTAAGTGAGTAAGTCATTTTGACAATAAACGCTAAGCTTGATAAGTCATACAGAAAAGAGGCTGATAGAAATGAAATTCTATCAGCCTCTTTTTGGTTTAACTAAACTATTGGGGAATTGATTTAGTCTTTAAACATCTTCTCGAAGTCAACTACCTCTTTGCCAGGTAACACTTGATTAAGAATAACACCGATAATTGAAGCTAGAGCCATGCCCTCGAGTGAGAAAAGATCCCCTACATGAATAGCTGCTCCACCAATTCCGATTACCAAAATTACAGAAGAAATTATAAGGTTACGCTTGATGCTAAAGTCAACCTTGTTTTCCACTAGCATACGCAAGCCACTAGAACCAATTATACCGAAGAGTAAAATTGAAACACCTCCCATCACTGGAGATGGTATGGTAGATAGTAAAACAGCTACCTTACCACAGAATCCAAAAAGGATAGCAAAAAATGCAGCTCCAATGAATAAGTAGATGCTAAAAGCACGAGTGATGGCCAGTACTCCAATATTCTCTCCGTATGTTGTATTTGGAGGGCCTCCTAGAGTTGAAGCTAAGATTGTAGCTATACCGTCACCAAACATAGATCGATCTAAGCCTGGGTCTTTAATTAGGTCTTTATGGATAACCTTACTAAGTACTAATTGGTGACCTATGTGTTCAGCAATTGGTACAACTGCTACTGGAACCATTAGTAAAATTACTCTCCAAGAAAATGAAGGTGTATAGTTTAAGAATGGGATTTGGAACGCAGGAACTTCAAACCATTTAGCTGCTAGAACAGGCTCTATGTCTACCACTCCCATTGCTAATGCCGATAGATAGCCTCCTACGATACCTATCAATACAGGAATTACACTCAGGAAACCACGTGTAAATATGGCCGTAACAACAGTAATGGTTAAGGTAATAAAACCGATCAGAACATAAGTTATGTCGTATTCTCCTGCTGCATTATTGGTAACCATCCCGATAGCTGTTGAAGCAAGACCAAGACCAATAACCATAATAACAGGGCCTACAACCACGGGGGGAAGTAGTTTCATCAACCAAGTAGTCCCTGCTTTATGAATTATTAATGCTACAATAATATAAGTCACACCGACCATGAAACCGCCGACTAAGAAGCTACCCATACCCACTCCTGAGGCTGGATCGAGTTCCAAAGCTTTGACCGCAATAATAGGACTAATAAAAGCAAAAGAAGATCCTAGGTATGAAGGAGCCTTCCCCTTGGTAATGATGATAAAAGCCAAGGTTCCTATTCCACTCGTTATTAGAGCTACAGCAGGGCTGATACCTGTAAGTGCCGGCACCAATACGGTTGCACCAAACATTGCAAAAAGGTGCTGGATGCTAAGAACAATCCATTGGATAAATTTGGGGCGCTCATCTACCCCCAAAACTACTTTTTTCTCGTCGTTTGTGTTCATTTATTGTTTGTTTAAAGACATAAAAAAAGCCGACAAACGTAAAACGTTATCGGCTATTATATTAATAATACTGAATTGCGGATCTAAAGGCGATAAATATGCCTTTGAAACAGGATTTACTCCGTTCAAATGATTTGAGTTCATCTGGATAAGACTGCGAAAATTGTATGTAAGATTCATATTCTCTGGTTACCTGTTTTTTACCAGAGTGCAAATATAGAGTTATATTCATAATAAAACACACTTAATCGTAAGAATATTTTTTATTAAATAGTAAGCTATAACTCTCAAATGCATAAATAATGGTTGATTATCAACACGAATGATTGATAAAATGTTTATTTTTGGGCTAAATATAAACAACATAAAATAATGAAATCGCTCAGCACTATAGGACTATTAATCTGCTCAAACCTTTTTATGACTCTCGCTTGGTATGGGCATCTTAAGTTTAAAGATATGGGATCTCTTGCCAGTATGGGAGTACCTATGATTATTCTTGTAAGTTGGGGTATCGCACTCTTCGAATATTGTTTCCAGGTGCCAGCCAATCGAATCGGTTATATTGACAACGGAGGGCCTTTTAACCTATGGGAGCTAAAAGTGATGCAAGAAGTGATCTCTCTTACTGTATTTACAATCTTTACTCTTGTCGTTTTTAAAAACGAAACTTTAAGATGGAATCATCTTGTAGGCTTTATATTCCTGATACTTGCAGTCTATTTCATCTTCAAAAAATAAGGTTTTAATCGAGTTATTTAGTCTCACAGCTTCAGAATCGGTTAAATCGATTTGTTGTTTATAGGTAAGGTCTCAATATAAAATTATAACTTTGCCGTCATTATTAACCACTAATAATTATCATTTATGGGGCTTGTTATAGGTATAGATGTTGGAGGAAGTACAACTAAAATTGTCGGTGTCAATGGTAGTGACATTATAACGCCCCTCTGCGTTAGAGCTTCCGACCCTGTTGCTTCGCTCTTTGGGGCTTTGGGGAAGTATCTTACAATCAATGAAATTTCGCTATCCGATATTGAAGAAATTATTTTGACCGGAGTTGGTAGTGCTTTTATAGAGAAACCCCTCTTAGGCATCCCTACTGCACGCACAGATGAGTTCTTGGCCAACGGCTTAGGTGCTCGATTTACGATTGACCTTCAAGAGATGATTGTTGTTAGTATGGGTACAGGGACCTCTTTTGTTAAGGTTAAAGGAGATAGTGTTGCCCATATTGGTGGTACAGGAATTGGAGGAGGTACTCTACTTGGGCTTTCAAGACTATTGCTTAAAACTCAAAAGATTGATACCATTGCTGAGCTAGCATCGCGTGGTAATATTAATAATATCGACCTACTTATTCAAGACATCTGTAGCAAACCACTACCAGGTTTACCTCTAGATGCTACTGCCTCTAATTTTGGTAAGGTGGATGGCAACGCCTCGCCCGAAGACTTAGCATCTGGCATTATTCATCTTGTGCTTCGTGCCATAGGGCAGTCGGCCATTTTATCGGCTGTCAATAGCAATATAAAAGATTTTGTTTTGATTGGTAACCTTACCAAAATCCCTCAATGCCGAGAAATATTCCAAAAAATAGAAGAGCTCTATAAGGTTCGATTCCATATTCCACAATATTCTGAATATAGCACAGCTATAGGGGCTGCACTAGCGTATCAGAAGAGAGAAGGTATAGAATCAATTCTATAAGTGGACTAAACATAAAAATAAGCAACTCTGATATTCTAAATTCTTAGACTTATCAGAGTTGCTTTTTAATTTGGGTATCGGAATTACTTCTTTATTCCACTTCGATGGTTATGAAGTGCTGAGTTTCGTTACCAAAACTATCTGTAGCCAACACACCCAAATGATAATCGCCACCTTTAATATCGGTAGGAACCTTACCTAAATCTAGCTGAACATCGGCTTCTTTCTGACCTTTCATATCTGTATATACCTTCTGATAGCTCCAGTTCTTAAGCTCTTCGGCACGTGTGTGCACATGATCATCGTGCTCGTGTGTATGCCCAGCAGCAGAATGAATGTCGAGTTTATAACTTTGAATACCCGACTCGTCGGCCAACTGAAACTTAACAATAAGTTCATCTCCTTTGTGCATATGCTGCCCATCAGCAGGGGTGTATAAGGTGATCTTGGGCCCCTGGGTATCCTTCCCCTTGTCGTCATCGTCGTTACAAGAGGTAAATAGAGGAAAAGCAATTAATGCTAGCGATAAATAAAGACTCTTTTTCATTGGTTTTAATGTTTTAAATTATTTCTAAAAACTATACTGAAACTCTAGTCTAAAAGTCCTGCCCATCTCTGGAATATTCAGATAGCGATAGAAGCTCAAGTGGTTATAAGAAGTTGTGTTGAGCAGGTTTTGAACTTGAAAATTTAATTTAATGAAGGAACTCTTTAGTGGAAGAGTTATTCGGCTTGCCAAATTAAATAGGGATGCGAACTGTGTCTTCAATTCATTTCGAGCAACTCTGTTCTGTGCCCCTTTATATTGATGAGTAAACCCGATATAAAAATCTTCTAAGCCCAATACCTCAGACTTGTGAAAGCCTAGTTCATTACTCAAATCCAGCGGTGGAGTAAAAGGGATTGGGTATTTACTCTTCATATCTTCTGCATGAACATAAGCAAGTTGAGGATGCCAAACCAAAGTCTTGGTCAGATTAACAGTACCCATAAGCTCCAAGCCCCAACGAAAAACTCGAGATTCAGCATACTCAAAATACTGCCCAGCATCGGGTAGCCAAGAGAAGTTTCCCGAAGGATTCAGGTAGATATAGTTGGGAAAATAATTAATGAATGCATTTAGTGTTAGCACTTCGAGCCACTCCTTTTGTTTGTAATCTATATTTAAATCCCATTGATATGATTTCTCGGGTTTAAGATTGGGGTTTCCCAACTCATGCCTAAAAGTACCGTGATGGACTCCATTGACCGACAATTCGTTCACACCTGGCATACGAAAACTCTTGCCAATGTTAGACTTTAGGCTCCAAGAGTGATTTATATCCCAAGCCACACCCCACGAGAAGCTATAATCATGAAACACCTTATCAAGTGCTATTGCACGTTGCTGATATTGCTCATCAAAGCTCATATCTGTATAAGGGGAAACGTTTAGATGTCCTAAATCATATCGAACTCCTAGACTCATCGAGAGATTATCTCTGAAATAGTATTTATCTGCAAGGTAGAATCCAATAGCTGATTGGTTATAGTTCGGTATCAGAAAGGAATACCCCCCTATTCTATTATACTGCAATTCGCTGTTTATCCCGAGGCTTATATGATTCTTTCGGTTTAACTTATAGAGCCATCTTCCATTTAGACTTGTTGTTGCCAACTTCAGACTGAGTTCCTTATTTGTCGTGGGAAGTGGAGCATCGTCGTGGCTATGGGGTTTTGCAAACTCAGCCCTATCATTAAACTGGATTCCTAAATCCCAAAAGACTTGATTCTTGAAATTAAAGGTATAATCTCCATTGTATATGGCTTTGTAATGCCCTACCCGCTGATGGGGTAACTCAATGCTTCGTTTGCTTTTGGGTCTAGCCAAGTCGATACTTGAGGGAATGCCGTGCGCCCCAGCAAAGAACCCGATTTTTGAATTGATGAAGCTCACAAGCAGGCGAGAGTTCAAACGCTTACCTTGCTTAGACCACACCGTATTGACCGATAATTCTCTGCTGGCCGTATTTTTGAGTATTCCCTTATTTAGGTGATATTGACCATTTAAATAGTTAAATTCATCAGTAGGAACCTTATAGTCAGTAGTAGTTTGATACCCCATTTGCAGACTCCAATAGTTTTTGTTTCTCTGATAATCTAATGATATTACTGAGCCCAATAAACCGTTATTAGTACCTCCATATAGATATAAATCGCCATTAACCCCATCTTTAGGCTTGCTACAGACAGATTCGACCTCAAGCACTCCGCCAATGGCATCCGAGCCTATCTGCAAAGACATGGGACCTTGATGGACATAGAACAGGTTTGGTGCATATTGGTTAATCTCCAAGCCATGATCAGCTCCCCATTGCTGCCCCTGATGCTTAATGCCATTCTGCACTACAGCAATCCGATTAAAACCAAGCCCACGAATCATTGGTTTAGAAAGTGTAGCTCCTACTGGCATAGCTTGTACGCCTGCAAGGCTCTCAAGACTCTGCATAAGGCTGCCAGCACGATATTTCTGAAGCCATAGACCGTTAACTTCTTGACTAGGTAAGGCAAGTGGCATTGAGCTTGATGAAGCGTGTTTGACTTCTACTACAACCTCATTAAGGTAGGCCTCAAAGGCCAAGGAGTCGGCTAAATTTTGAGCGTAAAGAGCCTGCATACCCACTATTGTGTATGCTAAACCAAGTAAATATATTTTCATTGATTAGTCTTTGTCGTCTCGGCAATCGGGGCAACAGCCCGTAACCAAATAGTTAATTTCTTCGACTGTATAACCCTCTGGCATATTAGGCTTGCGTACCTCTTTATCCAAACAATTAACCACCCCACACGTTACGCACTGGAAATGCATATGGTTATCGTGATGATGGTGCTCTGTGCAGTGACGACAAATTGCATAGTGCGATTTACCGGCACTATCAATTACCTTATGAACGAGCCCTTCCTCCTCAAATCCTTGAAGGATTCGATAGATGGTAACTCGATCCATTTCACCCCTTAGGCTTTGGGTAATGTCATCGTGAGTCAATGCCGACTCCGAATTCTCCATTACCTTCCAAACCAGTTCTTTGGTTTTCGTATTTCGCTTCTTTGCCATGTGCTTAGTTGTCTGCTTGGTTAATGCAACAAAGATACAATAAGGTGCAATTATTGCAATAGTGTTGCAATAATTGTTTAGTTAAAAAAGAAAAAGTCTAACTTATCCTTGTTCTGGATTAGTTAGACTTTTTTATAAGTCATTTAATTAAGGTGATTCGACTATATTTTCTTAATTAAAGCTATCAGTAAAAAACACTCCAGCAGGAAAAGACAAGTGATCTTTATGTGCGTCTTTAAACTTTAGTTTACCATTATCAAACGAAAATATGGTCACATGATTTAATTTGTATTCCGAATAAGACTTTAAAGAAGTCATGTAAGCATCTCCTGTTTTAGGGTTCACTTGAACATTCTGATAAACTTCATCGTCAGAGTTATGATCATTGAGATTTGCAGCAAGAATGTTCTCCTCTGTCTCGTAGTTAAACATGTAAATCTTTGGATTTGTACCAGAGTAGTAGATATACTCTTTGTAAGCAGATATAGATGGTGTAATAGCAAATTTAGAACTAACACTACCTAATGTAATCTGTTTAGAATCCATAATGCTTAAATCTTCAGCATTAACGCGAGCAATGGTATTACTTCCAACTGACACCCAAAGGTTCCCATCATAAGCAGCGATAACTGACGAAACTTTTTCCTTAAAAGGTATAGTTTGGCTTACTTCATTTTTATCAGCTTCTAAGACCAACAAGTTATTACCAGCGGTAGCAAAAACTTTACCATTGACTACAGTCATTCTCATCTTATTAGACTGGGCCGTTCCTGAAATATATGATAAATCTTTAGAGTCTAGATTGAAGCGATATACTCCGCGATTATCACGAATGAAGATGTTTTGTTCATTTAAAACGACAATGTTTGTAGGCATAGATAATCTTGATAACTCGGATTGAAAACTCACAATTCGCTCTAATGTTTCGGCATTGGCAACTGTTAATAAGCCTTCCATCTGATCATCATTAGAACCATTCTGTGATATAATATAGAACTGTCCATTCGATACGAAAAGGTCTTGAGTAACATCTCCTAAGTATTTCTTATTCACTTCGTAATACGGATCATCTATAAATTCATTATCAGAAGTTATAAAGTGTAGTGACCCATGTTCACCCATTCGACCTTCATCAAGAAGATACACACCATTCGTAAATTTACCTAAAGCTGTGATGTCAACCTCAGTGGCATATTTATCGTTATAATAATCAAGTTCAAAGGTGATTTTGTACTTACCTGTTTGTGTTGGAGTAAACGTAAAGGTCAAATCTTCAGTGTTAACTACAGATTCATCTTGAATAGTTTTATTATTCACCTTCCAAACATATTCATAGTCTTTGGAGTCTATTGTCTCATCAATTATAGCTTTTAGTACAACTGATTCACCTATGGCCACACTTTCTTTTTCTGAAAGGTTCTCAATAGTAAAATTGGGTTCAACAGGATTTTCAACCTTGTCGTTATCGTTACATGACAAGAGGCCAAATATCGCGACTAGCGATAGTAATATATATTTATTCATTAGTTGTTTAGTTTTGATTTTATTACTTCATTTCTTAAGTGCAAGTCATATGCACCAGCTACTTCTGTAGAGATTTCACCTAGCCAGCCGATTTCTTGATTAACTCCTGTATAAACCTTCACAAAGTCAATACCTGGTAAGTTTGCAGGATTGCCATCTTTGTCAATTGCCCAATCAATATCTATTGCTGATCTTGGATCGTTATTTGGATAGTTGTCAGCATATCCGTATTCATAAGGGTATGAAACCCAGTAATTACCCGTACCACTTTCATCTTTGCTATTATTAGGCAGTAACGTCCCTGTAAATGTTATTTTATCTTCATTTACCCACTGAGGATAATAACTTTGAGTATGGAATCTGTTCTTAGTCTTCCAGCCTTCATCCCCTAAGCTATCTTCCCATCTTATATACTCTGCATCGGTTACGTAATCGCTTTCAGAAATGGGTTTGAGTGCTTTATTGGGATCTGGTTTGAAGTAAGTGATGGTGTAATTCTTTGTAGACTTGTCATACTCACCACCTTTAATCTCGTACCACTCATCATCGGGTAATCCGTTTTTGTTGGTATCGTACGAGACAAGTATTATTCCTGGCTCAGCACTGCCGCCATCTTTACTTCCATCAGGATTGGGATTTCCAGCAGCTTTAAAAGCATTGCCAAGTACCCTAAAGTCACGTAAGCCTGACTTATTCTCAATGGTATGATCAAAGCCAAACACCACAGATCCACCAAAGCCACCCAAACTAACCATTGATGATTTAGGTCCTACTAAGGCTTTATTTGCTTTAGCAAGCATATCGGCATAGGTATCACCTTCGACATACATAGGCAAACCATTAGTAAACTGACCAACAGCAGGTTTAAATTCATAAACCTTGTTGATGTAGGGGCAACTAGCTTTTTCGTCGCTACTGCTGCTACAACTTGAAGCACCTACAAATAGGCTGCTTGCAAGTAAAAATTGAAACATACGTTTCGTGTTCATAGTCTTTTTCATTGTGTATAATATAGAATGTTTATTTTACTCTAAAAAGGTAAAGTGTGCCGGAATATTTCCTGCCTTAGTCTTCCACTTTAAATAGCCATCGGGGGAATAACAGTAGACATAGCCCGTAACAACATAGTTTTGAGCATCAGTCACAAAAATCTCCTTTGTCTCCGGATTGATGGCTAATCCGTAGGGAATCATTATATCTTTCTCGGTTCCATCTTTGATAATCTGGTCTGTGATTACCTCTTGCGTTCGGGTGTCAATGATGCCAAAGTTTATGGCGTTCCCCCCTGCAGCCCAGCTCCACTCCACACGGTAGTAGTACAAAGAATCTCCACTCATACAAAACTCACTAGCCCCTGTATTCATGTTCTTAACTACTTCGTCAGTTCTGGAGTCTATGATATAGACATTTGAGGGTATCTTGTTATAATCTCCACGAGAGGAAACATAGATGAATCCGTATTTATCAATCGCCATTCGGTGTAGATTAATCGCTACGTCAATGGTCTTGATCACTTCAAAGGTTTCGAGATCGATAACTGATACTGTTCGGTCATAATTTGGTACACGATAACCTCCAGAGTTCGCTACATAGAGTTTACCATTGGCAATAACCATCTCTTCGGGCTGATAACCAACGGTTACCTTGCGTTTAAGTTCTAAGGTCACGGTATCTATTTCGGCAACAAACCCAATTTCGGCATTGGGATCAATAGAAACTTTACCTGCATACGAACTTATATAAGCTTTATCTTTGTGGAAAGCCATATAACGGCAATTCGGTACATCGATAACTTTTATTCGTTTCGCTGTCCATTTGTCCATCACTTCAATCTTGTTAGACACATTGATAACGGCATAAAGCTTATCACCATATATCTTAATGTCATTCCCTACGTCACCCAACTCTTTTACCACATTGGGGTTGGCCTCAGAATAGATATCTGTCTTGTATTGAGCAGTACGGAAGTCATAAAAGTCAATGCTCGCTCTATTCATCCCCATATTACCTTCGTTGAGCATATAGAAGCCGAGAACCTTTGCATCTGGATTGGGTTCACCTCGTGAAGCTACCTCAGTACCAAAAATATATTCATCTTCTCTACAAGAGTGCAGCAGAGTTATTGAAAAGACTGTGGTTAGGATTAATCCTATCTTAAATATCTTCTTCATAATTCTATTCCGATATTAAATTTAAACGTACGACCAGGCATAGGATAATTATAGATTACCTCATAGTGTTGATTTAGGAGGTTATTGACCTCCACAGCAGCGGTTAATTTGAAATGCTTGAATGGGAGTTTTTTCTGAAGTGAGATATCATGTGTATACCAAGGTTGAACCTTATTCTTCGGTATATTATTGAACGCACCATTATAACGCTTACCTACATAGATGAAGCTATAATTTACATGCCATCCATCGTAATTGGCAGTAACGATGCTTGAACCACTATGCCAAGGTGTATAGGGTATTTGATCTCCATAAGAAGATAGAGGTTTACCTGCTATCTTAGTATAGTCACGTTGTGTAGTATACGCATACGAAGCATGAGCATTTAAATTAACTGGTCCAAAATGGAAATCCAAGTCTGCCGAAGCTTCAACTCCCTTCCCCTTAACTTTACCGATATTACTCATCATCCAACGAAATAGATTTCCTGTCGGTGCTGCAATAATTTTATCTGTTGTTTCGGTGTAGTAAGCGTCAGATTGTATCGTGAACTGATCGAAAATAGTATGCTCAAATGGCATAGAGTAGGTAAAGCCAACATTAAACTGATTCATGTATTCGGGCTTTAAATTAGAATAACCTACTTGAGCATAATACAGATCATTGAACGTCGGCATTCTGAACACACGCTTAGCAAAAGCTCTCAAATTGAAATCGACATCTTCGAAAGGCTTATACCCTAAGAATATCGCTGGAGATAATTCTTTTTTATCGGGTGCTTTGGTGTTATTTTTAACCTTCTCATGTACAAATGCTCCGTTTACGCTAACCATCGCTTTGAACTTATTCAGGTTAAAAGAGGTAGCTACTGCACCTAAAACTGTGTACCTGACAGGATAAGAGAAAGGTGTATTGATACCTTTTCGATTAGCATTCAGCTTATTCCACTGAAAGTCAACCGAAGCTGAAACATCCCACCAATCTGTGATATTATACATATTAATCATAGAGGTATATACCTCTTGCTGATAGTATGAGTCATCAAACTGCGCCCCTTGTGTCGTTTCCTCACCCATAAAGTCGGTCACATCACGAGCGATATAATGCATCTTATCGAAGGCATATTTCCCTTTGAACTGAAAATGATAACGATCCGTAAAGTCTTTTGTATAATTCCCTTGAGCAAAGATGTTATAGTCTTTTTGACGGAATCCATCTTCAAACTTATTAGCTACAATAGCACCAGGAGCTCCACGGTTTGAGCTATAGAAGTAAGCTTTTGCATCCCATCCACCATCTTCTAACCGACCAAACAAAGCTGTTTCAAAGCGATAAGACTCTATATCACTATTCTTTCGAATGGCTGTTGTGTCGTAGGCCAATGTGTTATCGAGGTTGCGTCGTTTATATCTAAATTTATAACGTCCATTCGACTTTATCATCTCTCCACTAGCACTCATTGTAACCTTAGGGCTAAGTCGTTGCTCAAAACGAAATGAAGGGTTATTAAAATTGATTGACATTGTCTTATATCGAACAATTAGATTGGTGTTTTTTCCATCCAAAAGCTGAGGGCGCTTAGTTCGAAGGTAAACGGTAGAAGCAGATGAAAAGTCTTTAGCAGATTGGAAGATATCACTTTTTTGACCATTATAGAGAGATAGTTCCTCCATATCGTCTAATGAGAATCTTCCCAAATCTATCGTTCCATTTTGCGCGTTATTAAGTTCAATCCCATCATAAAAGACACCCACATGGTGTGTTCCCATGTTTCGGACATCAATGGTTTTGAGTCCGCCTAGCCCACCATAGTCTTTAACTTGTATTCCTGAGAAATATCGTAAAGCATCGGCGACGCTATGAACACTAAGTGTTTGCAAAATATCACCTGACAGTGTTTGAACAGGGATTACTGCCTCAAACGGTTTGGCCGTAACCACAACTTCTTGCAGGTATTGAAGACTATCCAATTTGCTTTGGGCTTGAGAGATTAATGGCAGTAAACCAAAGCACCCACAGAGAATAATTTTTTTTAAAGGTTGCATTGCATCTAATTAATTGAAAACTAGCAGCTATACAAGGATAGGTTGCCGATTAAAATATCAGCAATAACAAGAAATTTAAATTCAAATGATTGAACTCAATATTGTTAAAAACTCTAGTCCCAGAAAGCTTTCATAACTTAACCTGTTGTGGCAGGTCTTCTGACTTACTCTCTCTTTGATGCCTTCCCATCATCATCTGACAGTGGCTATAGCAGTCTTCAAAGAGTACATTTATAAGAGTTTACAGCAGCGGGTCTGTTCAGGATTTTCACCTGATTCCCTTTTCAATAGAGTCATACAGATTTGAGTATGCTCCATCACCAACAACACTACAAATTTATGAAAACTTCAGTCGGCAAACAACTATATCAAATATATATTGAACATATAAGTAGGAAGAGGATTAAGCATTTAAAAGACTTCAGATATTACAAAGAGAATAGCTAAATGAGATATAAGGCTTTATTACAAATTATTATATATTTTTCTTTTCATATATATTTATGCCTTAACTTTGCCTATTTATTTTACTAATTCACAAACACACAAATTAGCATGATAGACCAATCTATCCAAGATCAACTTATTGAGTTTCTCCGATATATCAATAATACCTATCTAGGACCTATTCTTATTGTAGCTCTATTTGGTACGGGGATTTATTTTACCATTCGCCTTCGTTTTGTCCAAAAGAGCCTAGATCAAGCGATAAAGAAGACTTTTGCTGGTGCTTTTGTTAAGAAGAAGGCAACTCAGGCTGAAGGAATGAGCTCTTTTCAGGCACTAGCAACTGCTGTGGCTGCTCAACTTGGTACAGGTAATATAATAGGTGTTGCTACAGCTATTGTTTCGGGAGGACCTGGGGCTGTTTTTTGGTTATGGATTAGTACTTTCTTGGGCATGGCGACCAACTTCTCTGAAGCCGTTCTGGCTCAACTATATCGAACAAAAGAGCAGGGACACGTTATTGGTGGACCAGCCTACTATATCCAAAATGGGCTTGGTAGTAAGTTTCTTGCTGTATTCTTTGCCATAAGCATTGTAGTGGTGCTTGGTCTGATGGGTATTGCTGTTCAATCGAATTCAATATCGATTGCTATATCTAATATAGTTCCCATAGAACCAATTTATATCGGCATAGCAGTAGCTGTTCTGATTGGCTTTATATTAATAGGTGGGATTACTCGTATCGCTTCGTTTGCCGAAAAGGTAGTACCTATTATGGCTTTTCTATATTTCACAGGTGGGATGCTTGTTATACTCTTCAATTACAAAGAGATTTTACCAGCTTTTGAATCAATATTTGTTGGTGCCTTTTCTCCCCAAAGTATCGGAGGTGGTGCGCTAGGGCTGACCGTAATGAAAGCTGTACGATATGGTGTATCTCGTGGACTGTTCTCCAATGAAGCAGGAATGGGAACTACACCTCACGCTCATGCTGTAGCACAAGTAAAAGAACCTTATGAGCAAGGTATGACAGCTCTTGTTGGTGTTGCTACAAACTTTGTGGTTTGTACACTCTCAGCGCTAATTATTTTGGTATCAAAGACCAACCTTACGCATAGTGCAGCCGATGCAGCTCAAGCCTCTTTTGGATTAGTCTTCGGCCACGCTGGCTTTATCTTTGTAGGAGTCACCCTTTTCTTCTTTTCTTTGACAACTATAGTCGGTTGGTATTTCTTCGCTGCTCAAAACTTGCGTTACCTTATGGGTGAAAAAGGGATACCCTACTACCGTATTCTTGTAATGGTAATTGTGGTTTTAGGTTCTATATTGCAGGTTGACCTTGTTTGGGAGCTAACAGATACGCTAAATGTATTCTTAGTAGTCCCTAACGTAATCGCCTTACTTGTCTTATCTCCTGAGGTTATTAAACAAGCTAAGCTTATGAAGAGTAGACTAAAGAAATAGTGTATAGAGCCTTAAAACAATTCTAATTGTTGGCCTTCGGGTTGAGAAGCTGTTTCTTTTTTACCGATAAATAGTTCCATATTACCAAACTGTTTATCGGTTATACTCAGTATACCTATATATCCTTTCTTGGGTAATAGTTTTTTGACTCGCTTGACATGCACATCTGCATTTTCTCGACTAGCACAATGCCTAAGGTATATTGAGAACTGGAACATAGTAAAACCATCTGCCATCAATCGCTTGCGAAATAATGCATATTCACGCCGTTCTTGTTTAGTCTCTGTCGGTAGATCAAAGAATACTAATATCCACATAGCTCTATATTCACTAATACGTTGCATACTATTCCATTAAAGGATAATCAATCTTGCGGGGTTTACCTATAAAACACTGATAAAGTGATGCTGTTGTTTGGCTTGCAGCAATCATTAACGGGCTACGCCGCTTACCTATCTTTACATCCATGGTCGGGATTAATAATAACTCTCCTTTTATCTCTTTGGTTATCTCATCAATATGTCCATATTTGCTTAATAGCTGGAGTACTTTCTTGTCAACATAGGGCCTATACGGCTCCATTATATCGTCTGCCAAGCAATATGCATTGTATTTATTGTGGTGATTAATACCCAACGTTGGTATTAGCCCACTCAGTACAATAGCTCTAGCTATGACCGCTCTAAGAATAGCGTAACCATAATTGAGCAAATTATTGGGTGGAAGACCATCTCTATCGCGTATAAAGTCGGGATACTGATGGAAAACATTTTTCCAATAGAATGCTGCAGCCCGAGCTTCGAGGTTCGTAACGTCACCACTACGTACCTCGCTAGCCCAAACCAGCATATTCTCAGCTTTTTCAGATGTGAATTTCTGAAGAATAAAAGCCTGATTCCTTATTTTATATTGAACTGTCTGTTGCCATAATTGCTTCTGAACTGGACGTGCAACAGCTAATTGATCTCGAAAACGCTCATTCTGTGTCGTGTTTCCATAGAGCGGCAAGCACAGCCCGAATGGGAGTCTCTTGTTATCGCAGGTAATAATGGCACAGGTGTTTTGCAAAAGTTTTTGTATCGCCCCGTGTGTGATTGTAATTTGAGGATGATCTAGCATGATCAAACCTATGTCTTCAATCGGACGAGTTATCACACCCTTTGCTTGTAGCGAGGGGTGTGTATTAGCCTTTGTTATCTCTGGCATTTCAATTACCAACTGTTCGTTGGTACAACTCAAATACGTTGGATTACCAAAGTAGAGCGTTTTCTTAATCATAGTTCTATCTTATTACATCAGTGATCTCTCCTATCCTATTTACTACTAGTTTCCAGCAGACTTGCTTAATCATATTTCCCTCAATATCTCGCTCAGATTTATTTAAAGGTCCATATTCTTTTTTATCTAATATTACAGAGGCCATAGTATCTGATGTGAAGTAACATACCCCACCTGTACAACTGACCATTTTGTATATTCTACTTATTTGGTTTTCAGTTAATCGACTTTTATCAAATAGATTAAAGTTTTCAATTTCTTCTTTATTGGGAATAAAAACTAGCTCATTTGGTGATAGTGAAAAACACAACCTAGATTGATCCAGGTTTTCAGGTGCTGGAGTCAACCCTTGTTTTAATCTATCAAGAACCACATTAAATGGAATACTATCAAAGCTCCTCTTGCCATTTTCATCAACGTAAACCCCAAAATATAGGTTTGTT
>QXGG01227317.1_pt1 | contig 32103 bp, 28 predicted proteins | sample 1982491 | NCBI WGS metagenome assembly QXGG01 (sample SAMN09924614, study PRJNA488089) | Wastewater metagenome, whole genome shotgun sequencing project. | isolation source: South African research farm wastewater | place: South Africa: Irene, Agricultural Research Council, Animal Production... | reverse complement strand
GTGAGCATCTGCGTAAGCGCAATAAAACCACATTGGTGGTGGTCAATAAAGTTGATCACCTCGATGAAAATATCGCCCTTGCAGAGTTTAGTCCGTTGGGACTCGGTGCTGCAGTGGCTATTGCTGCCGCACATGGCCGCGGTATTACCCAAATGCTTGAGTTGAGCTTGGGTGAGTTTCCTAAAGATATTGTAGATGAAGTTGATTTAGACAGCATCGTTGAAGGTGAAGACCTAAAGCGTATCCCAGGACCTGATGCTAAAGACGGCATTAAAATCGCTATTATTGGTCGCCCTAACGTGGGTAAATCAACCCTGGTAAACCGCATGCTCGGTGAGCAGCGGGTGGTGGTGTTTGATCAGCCAGGCACGACACGCGATAGTATCTATATTCCTTTTGAGCGCGATGAGGAAAAATACACTCTGATTGATACCGCAGGGGTGCGGCGTCGCGGCAGAATATCTGAGGAAGTTGAAAAGTTCTCAGTGGTAAAAACCCTGCAGGCGATTAAAGATGCCAACGTCGTGATTTTTGTGATGGATGCCCGTGAGGGCGTAGTGGATCACGACTTGAACTTGCTGGGCTTTGCTTTGGAGTCCGGCCGCGCCATTGTGATCGCGCTGAATAAGTGGGATGGCATGCAGCCTAGCGAGCGCGATTATGCTAAAAAAGAATTAGAGCGTCGTCTCTATTTCGTTGATTTTGCTGATATCCACTTTATTTCAGCGTTGCACGGTACTGGGGTGGGGCACCTGTATAAGTCGGTACAAAATGCCTTTACTTCAGCTATCACCCGCTGGCCAACCAATCGCTTAACGCAGATTCTCGAAGATGCGGTACGTGAGCATCAGCCGCCGATGATTGCTGGGCGTCGGATTAAATTGCGTTACGCGCACTTAGGTGGAGCCAACCCCCCCTTGATTATTATCCATGGTAATCAGGTTGAGTCGGTACCCAAAGGCTATGTGCGTTATTTAGAGAACACCTATCGCCGCGTCTTAAAGCTGGTTGGTACACCGATTCGTATTGAGTTTAAAGGCGGTGATAACCCCTATGAGGGCAAGAAAAACAAACTCAGTGATCGCCAGGTAAATAAAAAACGTCGCCTGATAGCCAATAAGAAGAAAATCGAAAAGCGTAAGAAAAGTAAGTGAGGCATTGGCCAGTTGTGCATTCGTGCAGCTGGCCAGTTGTTTTCAATAGACACAGTTGTACACATTGACAGACAAATTGTTATTTATTTATCGTGTTAATAATATAAGTTTAGCTATGATCTTTGTTAATATAGACGCAAGTCATGGAACACTGTCGCTATTTACTGTTCTAAAATAGTATCTTGGCGTTAGTACTTGACTGCGTTGAGTTAAATTTACATTGTGTAGTGTGATGTATGCTGTGCTGCATCACCTGTGTAGGGTTGTGAGGCCCTTTTTTTGAATTATTTTTAGGAGTGCAGGTTTCTCATGGATATTGGTCTACGTGAATGGTTGGTAGTCATCGGTATTATTGTCATTGCTGCTGTTTTGTTTGATGGCTGGCGGCGCATGAGCGGTAATCGAAGCACTCTTAAGTTTCGTCTTGACCGCAACTTGGCTGACTTACCCGATGAAGAAAATCCTGAGATTTTAGGCCCTGCACGGCCTGTTAAAAAGCGTGAGCCGTCCATAGATAGCGATGACATTGATTTAGGCTTACATGCGGAGACTGATTTGCATCCCTCATTTGCTGCGCAAACAGCAACGGATGATTTTAGTTTAGAGAATCCAGAAGAGCCTACGCTGCTCAATCCTTTTGATAATAAAGCGCAAGAAAACTTCGATAGTGAACCCGATGATTACGAAGAAATCTTAATCATTCATGTGGTCTCGCGCAGTGAAGAAGGTTTTAAAGGGCCAGCACTGCTGCAAAGCATTTTGGAAAGTGGTTTGCGTTATGGTGCGATGGATATTTTCCACCGCCATGAAAGCATGACAGGTAACGGCGATAAGCTGTTCTCCATGGCTAATGCGCTGAATCCAGGCACCTTTGATTTAGACGACATGGATTTATTCAGTACTCGCGCGGTGTGCTTCTTTATGGGCTTGCCGGGACCACGTAATACGCGCCAAGCGTTTGATTTAATGATTGCTGCCGCACGTAAGTTGGCTAAAGAGCTGGATGGCGATCTTAAAGATGATCATCGCAGTGTGTTGACCGCGCAAACCATTGAGCATTACCGTCAACGAATTGCTGACTTTGAGCGTCAGCAGTTGACGCAAAAACTATAACGGTTGTCATTCTGACAATTTGAAAGGGCAGCCCAGGCTGCTCTTTTTTGTTTGAGAATTAGGTTATGAATGCAAAGCACACGATTGCCACACGTATTGCCCAGCTGCGCGCCGCCATTGAGCAGCATGATTACAATTACTATGCACTAGATGCGCCAACCGTACCTGATAGTGAGTACGATCGTTTATTTAACGAGCTGCGTGAGCTGGAGCAACAGCATCCAGAGTTGATCAGTGCAGACTCGCCCACGCAGCGTGTTTCTGGTCAGCCATTGGCTGCCTTTAAGCAAGTTCAACATGTTGTACCCATGCTTAGCTTAGGCAATGCTTTTGCTGAAGAGCAAGTATTGGAGTTCGCACAGCGTGCGCAGCAAGCATTAGGGGCTGAGCAAGACGCAGATGACTTGTTCGCTCCAGAGTTGTCGCTGGAGTACTGCTGTGAACCCAAGCTCGATGGCTTAGCGGTGAGCATCACCTATGAGAACGGCATGTTAGTGCGAGCGGCAACTCGTGGTGACGGGCAAACGGGTGAGGATATTACTGCAAATGTGCGCACCATTCGCAATGTGCCACTGAAGCTGCTAGGCACGGACTGGCCTGAGCTGGTGGAAGTACGAGGTGAAGTGTATATGCCTAAAGCAGGCTTTGCTGAGCTGAATCAGCGCATGTTAGCAACGGGGCAAAAACCTTTTGCCAACCCGCGTAATGCGGCAGCGGGCAGTTTACGTCAACTGGATTCTAAAGTGACTGCTAGCCGTCCTTTGGAGTTTTGCTGTTATGGCACCAGTACCGAAGGCTTAGCAGCGCAGCACAGCAGTACACTGCAACGTTTGCGCCAGTGGGGCATTATGATCAGCCCTGAATTAAAGGTGGTTAAAGACATTCAGGGTTGCTTGGCTTATTACGCGGATATCGGTGCGCGCCGGATGCAGCTGCCTTATGATATTGATGGTGTGGTATTTAAAATTAATGCCTTGGAGCAGCAGCGCGAGCTTGGTTTTCGTGCCCGTGAACCGCGCTGGGCATTAGCCTATAAATATGCTGCGCAAGAAGAGATCACAGAGTTATTGGATGTTGAGTTTCAGGTGGGGCGCACCGGTGCTATTACCCCCGTGGCGCGCTTAAAAGCTGTGCATGTGGGCGGTGTGATGGTTGCCAATGCCACTTTGCACAATATGGATGAGGTGGCGCGTTTAGGAGTGATGGTCGGTGATAGCGTTATTGTGCGCCGCGCCGGTGATGTGATTCCACAAATCACGCAAGTGGTGTTGGAGCGACGTCCTGATAATGCGCGAGCCATCGCTACGCCTACGCAGTGCCCAGTATGTGGTTCGCGAGTCGAGCGTACCCAGCTGGTACGTCGCAGCAAAGGGCGTGAAGTCATTAGTGAAGGGGCGGTATGGCGCTGCATGGGGCGCTTAAGTTGTCAGGCGCAATTGCAACAGGCTTTACTGCACTTTGTATCTCGACGGGCCATGGATATTGACGGGCTTGGTGAGAAAATCATTGAGCAGTTGGTAACGCGTGAGCTGGTGCGCTCTCCTGCAGATTTATACCGTTTAACCTACGAGCAGGTGGTCGAGCTGGATGGCTTTGCTGATCTATCCGCGCGCAACTTAATTAGTGCTATTGCTAAGAGCAAGCAGCCGCGCCTTGCTCGCTTAATTTTTGCTTTGGGTATTCCCGATGTCGGTGAGGAAACCGCTAAAGTCTTGGCGCGCGCTTTGGGCTCTTTAGCACGGGTCCAGCAAGCTTATGCGCAAACGTTAGTGTGGTTGCCAGAGATTGGTGCGGAAGTCGCGCATGAAATTGCCAGCTTCTTTGCTGATCAGCATAACCAATCTGTTTTGCGCCAGTTTACTGAGCTGCAGGTGCAAGCCAGTGATGAAGGGCAGCCCGCTGTTGAGTTTCAAGCCTGTACGACCTTTGCCGGGTTTATTGAGCAATTCAATATCAGTGGTATCGCTCGCACCAATGCACAGCGGCTTGCGGAGCACTTCCAGACTGTGGAAGCTTTGTTTGCTGCCGATTGGCTGACGCTAAATACGATTGAGCGTCTGCCGAAAAAAGCTGCGCAAGCTGTGCAGGATTTTATTCAACAAGCTGGGCAGCGCGAACTTGCGCTGCGCTTGGAGCAGCAGTTGCTCGATTTTGGTATGCACTGGAGCTGCCAGCGAGAACAAGTGCAAGCAGCGGCCTTAGCCGGGCAGACCTGGGTTTTAACTGGCACTTTAGAGGAGTTAACCCGCTCGCAAGCTAAAACACGCCTAGAGCAGCTTGGGGCTAAAGTGGCAGGTTCGGTATCGGCGAAAACCAGCTGCGTGGTGGCTGGCAGTAGCGCAGGCTCAAAACTGTCACGGGCGCATGAGTTGGCAATTCCTGTTTTAACGGAGGCTGAGTTTTTAACTCAACTGGCCGAGCTGGAGCAGTAGTATGGTTGGTCATAAGCTGACTGTATAGACTATTGTTTAATTGTTTACCCAGCGGGTTGGGCTATGCTGCAGTCGTCTACCTCCTGCGGGAAGACAGATTCATGCGTAAAACATTCCTCCCCCGGGATGTTTATTTTAGACGGCCATTGGCCGTCTTTTTTTTGCCTGCAGTTTATTCTTGAGCTATGGCAACCTGAGCGTGGCTACGCAGGGCCAGTGTATTAATTGAAGTGACTACACTGTGGGCAAGTAGGTGTATGCTAAAGCCCTGAGTGAGCTAAAAACATTGATCTTGGAGGTCCAGATGAGCGAGTCAATTCAAGTTGAGCATGATGCGCAAAATAAGTGCTTTTCAGCCGTGATTGATGGTTATCAAGCGCTGTTGGAGTACCGGGTGCTCGATGAGCATTCGATAGATATCTACCACACCTTTGTACCCGATGAGTTAAGGGGGCAGGGTGTTGCAGCCGTTTTAGCCAAAGAAGCCTTGGCGTATGCTAAACAGCAAGAGTTAACTGTGGTACCCAGTTGTTCGTATATTGCTGTTTATCTTGAGCGGCATCCGCAATAAAGACTGAGTATAAAAACAACAACGCCCAGTCGAATGCTGGGCGTTGTTGTTTGCTAAGCTAACTTTTAGTTGCGTTGACGCTTGGGTAAAACGTCTTTTAACTTTTCATGCATGCTGCGGATACTTTTTTCTGTGGTTTCCCAGTCAATGCAAGCATCAGTGATAGAGACACCGTATTTGAGTTGACTGAGGTCCTCACAAATGGCTTGGTTACCCCAGCCTAGGTGGCTTTCCACCATTAGGCTGCTGATGGATTTATTCCCATCAACAATTTGGTTGGTAATGTTCTCGAGGACCAGAGGTTGTAAGGCTGGGTCTTTGTTGGAGTTGGCATGGCTGCAGTCAATCATAATATTGGCTTTGATTTTAGCCTTCTCCAGTTCCTGCTCACAAACAGCAACACTCACTGAATCGTAATTGGGCTTACCATTGCCGCCACGTAAGACCACGTGGCCATAGCGGTTACCTTTAGTTTCTACGATAGAAACGCCACCTTGCTGATTGATACCCAAGAAACGGTGTGGGCTTGAGACCGATTGCAGGGCATTAATGGCTACAGTTAAGCCACCATCAGTACCGTTTTTAAAACCAACCGCAGAAGATAAGCCCGAGGCCATTTCACGGTGAGTCTGTGATTCTGTAGTGCGTGCACCAATGGCAGACCAGCTGATTAAATCTTGCAGATACTGGGGCGAGATAGGGTCAAGGGCTTCGGTCGCTGTGGGCAAGCCTTTTTCCGCTAAGTCCAGTAACAGTTGGCGGCCAATGTGTAAGCCGTCTTCAATCTTGAAAGAGTCATCCAGGTAAGGGTCGTTGATTAATCCTTTCCAGCCCACGGTGGTGCGGGGCTTTTCAAAATACACCCGCATAATTAAAACCAAGGTGTCTGAGACTTCGTCGGCTAATACCTTGAGACGGTCAGCGTATTCATGGGCAGCTTTAATATCGTGAATAGAGCATGGGCCGATTACAATAAATAAACGGTGGTCTTTACCACTTAAAATATCGCGCACAACTTGTCGTCCATGGGAGACGGTTTTTTGTGCTTGCGCGCTGAGTGGTATTTTTTTCTTCAATTGCTCTGGCGTGATTAATGTCACGTTAGATGCAATATTTAAATCATCGATTGGTAAATCAGCCATCGTCGTTTTATCTCACTCGCAAGTCATAAAAATAAATACGTTGAACAACCGTGTTCAACACCAAAAACAGTTAAAGGAATCCTTAAACCATACCGCTTTACTCGCCGTAACGAAAGTCTCAGAGGTAATCTAGTATACGCTAGAGGCTCTGTTGTTCGGCGATTTAAGGCGGATAAAGTGGCGGCAGCTGTTCATCATCGCTGCTCTGTGCTTGCGGATTAAATGATAAGTTGCCAATGGCCTGCCATAAGGCTTGACCTTGCCAGTCGCTGTAGTTCTCACTGTATAAAGCGCTGTTTAATGCATCCAGTGCTGCGCTGAGGGTGCTGTCTCGTGCAGCCATATCAGCTAAGGTTTCTGGATATTGCCGGGCCCAAGCATCCAGTGCAAGGCGTGTGTTATTGGCGTCATTGGATAAGCAGGCGCGCTTTAAATCATCTTGTAAGCTGCGTGGCGTGGGGCCGCTACTACTTGCGGCAATTACGGCCGGCTGATGACGTGCACGCCACCATAAAATAAAACCAGCCAAGCTGAGCAGCGCCAGTAATGCACTTAAAGTTTGCCAAAATATCAGCTGCTGTATAAGCGCCACAGGTGCTGCAGGCTGGCTGTGGCTGGGCATTAATGCTGGAGAGACTTGGTTAAACATGGCTGTTTGGATATGCAGTTTTTGTTCTGCTAGCTCTGCGTATTCTAGCTGGTCAGTAATGGTGTTCCACCAGGGCAGTTTAATCGCAGCAAGACTTTGTTGCCCTGGGGTTTGAAAGACAAACGCCTGACGTTGCTCGCGGCGACTGGTCAAGCCTAGCTCAGTGTCTTGGTGGCTAAAGACGGGCTGGTCTAGGTACGCTTTATAGTCAGGGGAGGCCGGTGGCGTAATATCGGGTAATAGCGAGCTGGGTAAGCCCTGTGCTTGCAGCTTAAGTAGTCGCGTGACTGCTGTACCGATATTGATCGGCGTATCTAAGCTGGGTGTCCAGCTTTGTGTCAGGCTGATGTCTTGAGCGGGCAGCCAGACGGCATCAGTTGGGTAGTCGTTGGGAATATCTTTGACCTGCAAAGGAATACGAGCTGATTTCACTTCAATACGTTGCCCAGGCTGCGCAGTGAAGGGGGTTAAAGAGTGGGGGTCGTGGCCAGCCAAAGTTGCTGAGAAGGTTTGTGGCGGGATGTTAATGAGGCCGCTTTGCTGTGGGAAAATTGCGTAGCTGACTTCAATCACGCCATGGCGCACGCCGTTAATATGCCGCTCAAAGGTACGTGGCTTATCGAGTTGCTCAACCCGGGCATTATCCAGCAGCAGCGGTGTTAGGTTGCCGTCAGAAAACAATGGAATGGCGTGGTAAATGCGTAAGGTTAGGATCACTTGAGCTTGAATATAAACCCAGTCGCGGTCGAGTTGGGTGTCAATGTAGACCGGCTCAAGCTGGCCAATATTTTGCTCGGTGACATCTTTGATATACAGATTGATGGGTGTGCTTTGCAGGTCACCTAAGCTGAGCGGGGGAATGATTACAAAGCCGGTTTGCTTAGGCAGTAAGGTTAATAGCCACTGGGTTACTGGACGTTCAGCCCCTGTGGCAGTACTTAAACGGTTGACTTGTCGACTGGAAAGTAACTCAAAAAAAGGTTTCAGTGGGCTCAGATCTGGGGTTAAAAATTGAGTGGTGTCATCTGATTCTAAAATCAGCTGCACACTTTCCCCTGCATTGAGCTGCATGCGATCAACGCTGGCGGTAAAAGACGCTGCTTGAGCGAGTGGCATGCACAGCAGTAATAAACAAGTCAGGCAGTAGACTGCTATATCACGAGGGTTCACGGGGCTGTCTCCTGAGCATTTTGCTCATACCAAAACTTACGCTTTAAGAGCTCGCTGGGGTTATCAGGGATTTGCTCAAGCCAGTCCTCTAATTGTATAGGTTGTTCTGTGGACGCTGGTTCACTTGATGCTGGGTGGTCGCTGCTCGCTATTGTACTGGGCTTTGTTACTGCTGGCGTATCCGGCTTTTGCGCTGCGGTAAATGCTGGTGTTGCGCCTGTGTTGCTTGGGTCGTCTGCAGCGGCGCTTGCTGTTGTTGATGGCGCTACAGCAATAGCAGGGGTGGCAGTTGTGCTGGGTTGGGCTGGTATTTTTGGGTTAGGTTCGAGCGCTGCTGGTTCTGTAGCGTCGCTTGCTGTGGTTAAATGCTCTGTAACCACGGCCAAGTTATATTGCGCGGCAAGCATATCAGGTGCCTGGGTTAAAGCTTGCTGATAAGCCGCAACTGCGTCTTGCAGTGCTCCAGCTAAGGCTAAGGCATTGCCGCGGTTATAGTGGGCAGTGGCATCCTCTCGTTGTGCGAAGAGCTCAGCCGCAGCTTGATAGTCTTCAGCTAAATATAGGGCCGTGGCGCGCCACTGCATATCAGTAAAGCGCTCTGCTGCTAATGCCGGTTGCTCAGCAATCAGTCTGGCACCTTGTTGATCAGGTCGTAGCCATAAGTCTTCAAGGTTAAAAGCCAGTGCTTCCTGCGCGGGTAAGACACACACCAGTACTATCAGTAAACTGCCGCGCCGAGCGAAACTGGCAGTGATTAACAGCAGTGGCAAAATAAGCCAATAGCCTTGATCGAAGTGGTTTTTTGCGCCCGCGCTAATTGCCGCAGTGAGATTGTGGTTGACGGGAGTAAACATATCTAGGGCAAGCAGGTCACTGTCGTCAGTGCTGAGACGGCTATAAGGACTCTGCGTATGCTCGGCTAACAGTTGCAGTGACGTTTCATTGAGGCGGCTAATAATAATGGCACCAGTAGCGTCAGTGAGTAAGTGTCCTTGTGTTGATTGCACAATGGGCGCTCCAGCAGTGCTACCCACCCCGATAATTTTTAGCTCAATGGGCTGGCGTTGTAAGTGTTGTTCAATGGCTGCCTGCTCTAAAGTTGACACACCTGTGCTGAATAAGAGTATCTGGCCTTCACCTTGCGCGCCCTGCGCTAACAGATCAGTTGCCCGGGCAATAGCTAAATCTGCGCGCTTGCCGGGCGTTGGCATCAAGTCCGGTTGCAGTGCTTGCAGCAAGTTTTGACTGGTGAGTAGATCGTTGCTCAGCGGGACTAGGGTGTGAGCGCTGCCGGCGTAAACCACTAAGGCGGTATATGCTGCGTCGCGCTCTTTGAGTAGATTGTTTATTTTTTCCCGCGCTTGCTCTAGGCGGCTAGGGGCTAAATCCTCAGCCAACATCTCAGGGGTTAATTCAAGGGCAATCACCAGTGGTGGCAGATCGCGTTCGTGATTGTTGGTCGGGGTGTATTGCTCCCAGCTAGGGCCTAACAATGCCAAAATAGCACAGAGCCATGCGCAGCCGAGCAGCCAGTAGCGGCTGTTATGATCTTTAGCGCTATTGGACTTGAGTAAAATCGTTTGAAAGGCTTCAGGTAGCCAGCTGCGCCAGTCATTTTTTGATTGCTGCGTACGATAAAACCCCCAGCTTAACAGCAGCACTAGAGGCACACAGAGTAGCCAGTAAGGCCGCGTCCAATCAGGCCACAGGCTGAGGAGTGTTGGCATCAGTTCAGCTCCTTGGTTGCTGTCCGAGTGCGGTAAATACGCAGGGCTATCCACAGCATACTGAGTACGAGCGCAGCAGCCAAAGGCCAGCTGTAAAGCTCTTGGTACTGACGTTGCGGCTTTTGATAGGTGGCGCTGGGTTCAAGCTGATTAAGGGCTTGGTGAATATGAGTTAAATCGGTGCTGTCGGCGATATGAAAGTATGCACCAGAGGTTATTTGAGCAATGTCTTGAAGGCTATGTTCATCGAGTTCTAAGCTGCTGGCGTCAATGAGATTGGCGAGTTCTTGGCTCGCTGCGCTACCAACGCCCAGGGTATAAACTTTAATTTGATAACGCGCGGCTAGTTGCGCTGCGGCAGTGGGTGCCATGACGCCACTGTTATTAGCTCCGTCGGTGATTAAAACAAGCACTCGCTGCTGCGCTGGGCGCTGGCGCAGTCGCTTAATGGCTAAGCCAATGGCATCGCCAATTGCTGTGGTGTGACCGGCAATACCAGGTTGTGCTTCTTGCACCCAAGTGCGCACGCTGTGGTGGTCATAGGTTAAGGGCGCTTGTAAGTAAGCCTGGCTGCCAAATAAAATCAGCCCTAAGCGATCGCCGTGGCGTTCTGCAATGAAGTTATCCAGCCAATGTTTGACCAACTCCATACGGGTCACGCTGCGCCCATCTAAGTGCATGTCGCTGTATAGCATTGAGCTGGAGACATCGACAGCAATCAGTAGGTCGCGGCCGCTGCGGGCTTGCTCTGGTAAGCTGCCATGTAATTGTGGCCGTGCGCCGGCAGTCAATAATAGCAGCCAAAGCAGGCTGTAAATAAAGCTGTGGCTGTGTAACCGTGCTAGAACACCCGATTGCTGGTGCTGCAGGGTCTCTAGTTCAGCATAAAAAGGAACCTTGAGTTGCGCGCTGTGCTGGCGTGCCGGTGGGGTAAAGCGGCGTAGTAACCAGGGAAGTGGCAGCAGTAAAAACAGCCACGGCCAAGCAAATTCAAACATGCTTACGAATCCAAGTGTCGATGGCTTGCTCAAGTTGCATGATTGATTTGTCATCTAGGGTGCAGTTGGGTTGGTAGGCACCTTGGACTAAAATCATCCAGCGGCTGAGTCCGGCTGCGGGGCAGCGGCTATCTAAAAAAGCCAACCATTCGCGGCCACTTAGAGTGTGGCTGGTAAAATCTGGGTAGCGCGCTGCACAAATACGCTTAAGTAATTGATTCAACTGCTGCAGCCATGGCCCAGCATGTTGGCCGTCAAAAGGTTTGTTGAGTGCCTGCAGTTGCTGTAGAGCACTGTCGCGTAACGGGTCATCGTTGGCAGGCTGTATGCGCTGTGGATGTATTTGGGCACGGTAATACCAAGCTCCGCCTAAAAACAACAGCAAGAGTAGTACTAACCACCAGCCTAAAGCGGGCGGCCACCAGCTCACTGCCGGAGGTAAAATAATGGGCTGCAGTTGCTCAGGACTAATCATCAGCAGCTACCTGTGCAGCAGAGTTTTTGCTTAGGCTAAACCCCTGCAGTTGTTGCAATACGCAAGGTGTTGTACTCAGTGGCAATAAAGGGGCGTTGAGTTGTTGCGCGATACTTTGCCAGGCTTGCTGATAAGCCGCACCACGCTGTTGCCATTGCTCACGCAAGTTGCGCGCGTCAGTATTAATGCTCAGTGTTTTCTCGCCTAAGGCAAATTGCGCTTCACCCAAGTGCGGCAGACTGTGCTCTAAAGGGTCGCAGAGCGGCAGTAACAGTAACTCAGCATGCTCTGCAAGGCGGCGGAGCATGGCGCTGCTCTGCGTAGTTAGATGGCGCTCATTGCAAATTAAAATAATTAGACTGCCGGTACGGGTCAAGCGCCGTGCTTGCAATAGTGCGTCAGTGAGCGGGTTATCTGTATTTTGCGCCATGGCGTGTTGTAGGCGCTGATTAGCAGCAGCAATGGCTTGAAGAAAGTGTAAGACGCTGTGTTTATTGCGTTGCGTGGGAATATGGGTGCTGTCCGCGTCGGTAAAAACTAAGCCGCCCACACGGTCATTGTGGCGTAGGCTGGCCCAAGCAAATAAGCTGGCCACTTGGGCGGCAATCACAGATTTAAAGTTACCTGTGCTGGCAAAAAACACATGCAAACTTTGCTCAACAACAATGAATACAGGGCGCTCACGCTCTTCGTGGAAGACTTTTGTATGCACCTCGCCTGTGCGCGCAGTTACCCGCCAGTCAATGCTGCGCGCATCATCACCGGCTTGATAAGCGCGCACCTGATCAAAGTCCATGCCGCGTCCGCGTAAGCGTGAACGGTGCAGACCAAGTAAGGTGCTGTGTTGCAGCGGTGAGCTAAACAACTGAACTTTAGCCAAATGATGGCGCAAACCCAGTAAATACTCTAGGTCAACGTGCGTGCGGCCTGACTTACCCATTAGGCAACCGCGACAACATCAAGTAAGTGTTGTAAAACCTGCTCTTGATCAATCCCTGCTGCTTCGGCCTCAAAGGATAAAATAATCCGGTGGCGTAAAGTGTCGAAGATTACTGCTTGAATATCTTCTGGGCTGACATAGTCCCGGCCGGCCAGCCAAGCGTGAGCCCGTGCGCAACGATCAATGGCGATAGAGCCGCGTGGGCTGGCGCCAAAGCGTATCCATTGGGCCAGTTGCGCATCGTATTTGGCCGGTGTTCTTGTGGCAATCACCAGCTGAATCAGATATTCCTCCATGGCGTCAGCCATATACAAATTGAGGATTTCTTCGCGGGCAGCAAAGATAATGTCCTGAGTTAGCTGTTGCGGTGGCTTGGTCTCGCCGTGTAGGGCTATGCCGCGCGCTTGTTGGAGAATTTTTCGCTCAATTTGTGCATCAGGGAAACCGATTTTTACATGCATTAAAAAGCGGTCCAATTGTGCTTCAGGCAGCGGGTAGGTCCCTTCTTGTTCAATTGGGTTTTGTGTGGCCATCACTAAAAATAAACTGGGTAATGGATAAGTGCTGTTGCCAATACTGACCTGATGTTCAGCCATGGCTTCCAGTAGCGCTGACTGCACTTTAGCCGGAGCACGGTTAATTTCATCAGCTAGAATAAGGTTGTGAAAGACGGGGCCCTGTTGAAACTCAAACAGCGCACTTTCTGGGCGGTAGATATCTGAGCCGGTGATGTCAGAGGGTAATAAATCTGGGGTGAATTGAATGCGTTGGAAGCTGGCCTCTAAACCTTCGGCTAAGTATTTGATCGCCTTGGTTTTGGCTAAACCTGGAGCACCTTCAACCAGTAAGTGCCCGTCTGCCAGTAAGGCAATCAGCAAACGATCCACGAGGCGTTCTTGGCCTAGGATTTGGTTAGTTAAGTAGTGGCGCAAAGCAAGTAAGGCTTCATGGGGTGACATAGCGTGCCTTCTCAATACAAAGTTCTATAGCTGCAGTGTAATGCATGTGCTGAGCTTGTGGATATGCATGGTTGGCAAATCTGCGCGCACTGCAGTTAAAAGGGCGTGGGGCAGTTGAAGTCTAAGCGCTGTTTGGAGTTTGGCTGAGTAATACTCAAGGCGTTAGCATGTAGGCATAGGCGCGGCGCCGCTTGCACAGCCAGGTCGTGGGCGTAAAGAATATCGCCGAGAATAGGATGGTCAATTGCTTGCATATGCACCCGTAACTGATGCGAGCGCCCAGTGTAAGGGGTGAGTTCGATGCGGCAATAATCAGGGTTGCGCTCTAATACTTGCCAAAATGTCAGAGCATGCTTGCCCAGTTCATGGTCAACAATTTGTCGTGGCTTATTGGGCGGATCATAGCGGAGCGGTAACTCCACTTGCCCCGCATCCTCAGTAAACTGACCCCAGCACAGTGCCGTGTAGCGCTTCTCAACTTCGCGATCATGAAATTGGCGTGATAGCTCACGATGAGCTTCAGCGTTTCTAGCAAGAACCATGAGACCTGTGGTTTCCCAGTCGAGACGGTGCACAATTAGGGCGTCAGGGTAGCCGTTGTCTTGCAAACGAGTGATCAGGCAGTCTTTGTTATCTGCTGCACGGCCAGGTACTGAGAGTAACAAGGTGGGCTTGTTAACAACCAATATATCAGCGTCAGCATAGATAATTTCAATGCTTGAGAGTGGCATACCGAACCCTATAAATAAATTTGGCGACCCGTGGCCGCCAAACAGTGATTACGCTCATGCTGACGGCTTTAACGGTCTGGCAGGGTAATATTTAATTCAAGAATTGAGCAGCTGCCTTTGCTATCTAGGGCAACCTGCACCTGCTCTTGGTCGATTTTTACGTACTTGCGAATCACCTCAACCAGCTCTTTTTGTAGGGCAGGTAGGTAATCCGGTTCGTCACGCTGGCCACGTTCGTGGGCAACAATGATTTGTAGGCGCTCTTTAGCGAGAGAAGCGCTTGGTGCTTTTTTGCGTGTTCTAAAAAAGTCTATAATGCTCACTGCTTACCTCCGAACATGCGCTGGAGAAAGCCTTTTTTCTGTACATCGAGGAAACGGTGTGGAACCTCTTTTCCTAACAGGCGTTCAACAGCGTCGCTGTAGGCTTGGCCGGCATCACTTTCTTCATCAAGAATGACTGGTACACCTTGGTTCGAGGCTTTCAGCACTGCTTGTGATTCTGGGATAACACCGATCATTTGAATCGATAAGATCTCTTCGACATCTTCCACGCTGAGCATTTCACCACGGGCAACACGTTCTGGACAGTAACGGGTTAAGAGTAGGTGCTCGGTAATGGGTTCGCGACCTTCTTCAGCACGCTTAGACTTACTGGAGAGCAGACCCAGCATGCGGTCAGAGTCACGTACCGAGGATACTTCAGGGTTGGTCACAACAATGGCCGCATCTGCTAGGTACATTGCTAGGTGCGCGCCTTTTTCGATACCTGCCGGTGAGTCGCAGATCACATATTCAAACTGTTCGGCCAGCTCGGTGAGGACTTTTTCTACCCCTTCTTGGGTGAGAGCGTCTTTGTCGCGGGTTTGGCTGGCGGCGAGAATATAGAGGTTTTCTAAACGCTTATCTTTGATTAACGCTTGATTTAAGGTGGCATCACCGTTGATCACGTTAACGAAGTCATACACAACGCGGCGCTCGCAACCCATAATTAAGTCAAGGTTACGCAAACCCACATCAAAGTCGACAATGACAGTTCTATGTCCGCGTAATGCAAGGCCGGTACCAATTGCTGCGCTGGTGGTGGTTTTTCCAACACCGCCTTTACCTGATGTTACAACGAGAATCTTAGACAAGCGGGTCACCTTTTGAAAATAGTAAAGGGTAGTTGAATCATTGATTATAAAGTGTTCACTGCCATAAAGGTATAGATCAGAGTGCAGAGATCTGCAACTGTTCCTCATTTAGACAAGTTTGTGTGGCTTTCCCCCATAAAGGGTCACGGCGCAGGTCTTCAGCAACCTTATATTGACCGGCAATTGATAGCAGCTCAGCACCCAGCTGCTGGCAAAAAATACGAGCATCAAGGTTGCCATTGATCCCCGCCAAGGCGCGGCCACGTAATGGGCCATACACATGAATATTGCCATCGGCTAAAAGTTCAGCGCCGGCGCTGACTGCAGCCAGCACAATTAAGTCTGAGTTTTTCGCATAAATTTGCTGGCCACTGCGCACTGGCTGAGTAATGATTTTTGCCGGCATAAGCTCTGGCTCCACTGGCTCAACCACTTGCGCAGCAGCAGGGGTTATTGCTAAGGGCCGTTCGCGGGCGTTGCTCGGTGCTAATACCGCTATATCTAAGAGGTTTGCTGCGGCTATGTGTTCTGGAGATTCGGTGCGCACAGCCAGTGCACGTAGACCGTGTTGACGGCAGATGCTGAGTAAACTTGCTAAGTCTAAAGGCTGAGCACCCTCGGGGTATTTATCTAACGCGAGAATAATTGGGGCATCTTGGAAAAACTGCGGTGCTTGCTCAACTTTCTCCGCCAACTGTACGTTTAGGCGGTCTGGGTCATTGGCGGTGAGTTCTAAAATAGTTAAGGCGAGCATACTGCCTTTAAGCTCAAACACAGACCGATTCTCAAGAGGATCTACTTGATTCATTGAAGGCTCTACGAAATATAAAAATAAAAGTGAGTTATAGCGCTAAGCTTGGCAGGCTGCAAATGCATAAGCCATGTAGAATGTAAGTTTTACGCTGTTTGGTGTTAAGTATGAAGCATTCTGGATTTGATATCGCCTTTTTGCATCCACGCTATTGGTTGTTGTGGTTGGGATTGGCGCTTTTATGGTTATTAACCCAGTTACCCTATGTGTTTTTACTGGCCCTGGGGCGTGGTTTAGGTCGCATCATGTTGTATCTGGCGGGCAGCCGTCGGCATATTGTGCGACGCAATCTTGAGTTGTGCTTTCCGCACTTGAGTGAGCCTGAGCGCGAGCAGTTATTACGAGAAAATTTCGCTTCGATGGGCATCGCTTTTTTTGAAATGGCGATGAGTTGGTGGTGGCCGAAAAAGCGTTTGAGTAAACTATTAAAAGTGGAAGGTTTGGAGCATTTGCAAGCAGCGCAAGAGCAAAACCAAGGGGTTATCTTAATGGCGATCCATTTCACCACTTTAGAGATTGGCGCCGCTTTATTAGGTCAGCGCCATACCATCGATGGTATGTATCGCGCGCACAACAACCCAGTCTTTGATTATGTGCAGCGTCGTGGTCGTGAGCGCCATAATGCTGATTCGCGTGCCATTGAGCGTGAAGATGTGCGCGGAATGTTAAAGGTACTGCGTCAAGGACGAGCCATATGGTATGCACCAGACCAAGACTATGGTCCAAAACAGAGCCTTTTTGTACCGCTATTTGGTGTCCCAGCTGCTACAGTGACAGCCACAAGTAAGTTTGCCAAGTTGGGCCGCGCGCAAGTGATCCCCATGACACAAACACGTTTACCCCATGCCCAAGGTTATCTGATAAAAATCGAGCCAGCCCTTAGCAACTTCCCAGGCGCTTCCGATGAGGAAGATTGCTTACGGCTCAATCAGTGGGTTGAGCAGGCGATTAGTCAGCAGCCTGAGCAATATTTATGGGCGCACCGGCGTTTTAAAACTCGACCTGAAGGTGAGGCGAAGCTGTATTGAAAACAGAGGAACAGGCAGCTGCACTGAAAATATTGCAGGATGCCAAAAAGCAGGCCACCACTGGCTTGATACTCTCCGGAGGTGGTGCCCGTGCTGCATATCAAGTGGGTGTGTTAGCGGCTATTGCAGACTTGCTGCCGGAGTCGTCTGACAACCCTTTTGAAGTGATTGTGGGGACCTCAGCGGGTGCGATTAATGCAGTGAGTTTGGCCAGCGGTGCCTTGGACTTTCAGCAGTCAATACGCAAGTTAACGGCTGTGTGGCAAAGTTTTAGCACCAATAAAGTGTATCGCACAGATTGGCTGGGCGTCTTGCGGCAGGCCGGGCGTTTTGTGGGTAAAAACCTATTGGGCTTTGGCCGCGGCTTAGAGCCTATTGCCTTGCTGGATAATGCTCCGCTGCGAGAGTTGCTGTTAAAAGAATTAGACTTTTCTGGGATCAGTTTATCGGTCGCGCGCCGTAAGTTACGTGCAGTGGCGATTACTGCCTTTGCTTATCAATCTGGGCAAGCCATTACCTTTTATCAGGGGCGCGGTAATATTGAACCCTGGACGCGACATCGGCGCCAAGGCTTGCCGGCCCGTCTGCGGGTTGAGCACCTCATGGCCAGCTCAGCCATTCCTTTGCTATTCCAGCCAGAGCGCTTGAATTACGAGTACTTTGGCGATGGCGCGGTGCGTCAAGCCGCGCCCATTAGTCCAGCCTTACATTTAGGTGCAGATCGTGTTTTGGTGATTGGAGTGCGCAGTCAGCAGCAAGAAGAGGAGGTCATTCCCAAAACGGCGCGACCACCGACTTTAGCGCAAATAGGTGGCCACCTATTAAACAGCACTTTTATTGATAACCTAGAATCTGACTTGGAGTTGCTTGGGCGCTTAAATGAACTGGGCCAGATGTTGCCCGAAGAACAGCGCAGTAAGCATTTAGGGCTTTCTCCGGTGGAGGTCTTAGTGATTTCCCCGAGTAAAAGTATTGATGAAATTGCTGCGCGGCACCGCCATCAGTTGCCAGCCTCCATACGCTTGTTTTTACGCGGCCCCGGTGGGATGCGTACCAGTGGTGGTGGCGTTTTAAGTTATTTGTTATTTGAGCGCAGCTATTGCAACGAATTGATCGAGCTGGGTTATCAAGATGCCATCAGTAAGAAAGATGAGCTGTCTGCTTTTTTAGGCATCAGCCCATCGTGACTTAATTAGCTGTCATCAGCATTGCTGTTGCCTGTGCGGCTCGCCACTTGTTGTGTGCGACAGTTTAAGTAAATTGAGCTTTGCAGCCACTCTTGGTCTGGGTACCAAGAAAACATAAACTGACCGCCTTTTAGGTTGTCGACCACGGTGCGACCAATTTCAGGGCGCACTGCTGGGCAACCTTGACTGCGACCAATGCGACCTTGGCTTTTGATCCATTCCGGATTTACATAGTCAGCGGAGTGGATAACGATAGCTCGTTCACGAGCGCGGTCGTTAAAGCCAGGCTCTAAACCATCCATACGTAATGAATAACCGTGCTTGCCTTGGTAGCTTTCTGCTGTGCGAAACAAACCAATACTGGACTGATGACTGCCGTTGGTGTTGGAAAAACTGGTGGCGAAATTATCACCTGAGCGATTGCCGTGGGCGACAAAGTCATGCAAAACCAGTTTTTCATTCTGTAGGTCAAAAATCCATAAGCGCTTGTCGCTGGACGGTAATGAGAAATCGATCACTGCTAAACGGTTAGCGGGCTCTGCACCATTGTTTAATGCGCATTGCATGGCGCTTAAAGCGGTGGATAACACCTTACTATCTAACGTTGGTGCAGCTTGCGTGAGGGCTTTAGACAGCTGAATGGGAAGGGTTGCGGCAGATGCGTAAAAAGTGCTTAAACTGGCGGTGGCAACAAAAAATGAGCGAATAAAAAAAGTACGAAGCATAAAAATGATCTCAATACAGCACAAAGAGTGCATGATAAAAAATTAGGTTAGGACCTACTGCTGCATGTGTCTCTGTGTTGTTGTTTTTATAATTGTGATACAACGGACTTAGCAGGCGTCTTCTAATGCGGTGCGCATATTTAAGTCGCGTATCTTAACAGCTCATTGAATGGATCCAAACTCTTGCTTAAAAAATACACATGGTTGGCTTTGGCTATTGGCCTCACTCATAGCGCGTTCAGCTCTGCACAGTCTGAATATAATGCAGAGATACTGGCGACTACGCTCAACTCGATGCCGCAAATATGCGCAGTGGAGCAGCAACACCGTTTGTCGGAACAATCAATTGCGCAGCTGCAAGCATTCTATCAGGCGGTGGACTTTGCGCCTCTGTGGCAGGATGCCGCTCAGCGTCAACAGTTGGCAGAGCTGATTTTAGATACCCAATATGACGGCCTAGAGCCGGCAATGTATCAGTTGCCACCTTTACTGCTGTCGGCGCAAGTTGCAGCAGAGCAGCGGCAGGTGTGCGATGAGTTGTTATTGAGCCATGGTTATTTGCAGGTGTTACAACATTTACGAGATGGCATTCTTGATCCTGAGACGGTCGAGCCTTATTGGCATGAGGCCGCTCTTGAGACCCCTGAGCAGTTGCCCATTGCAGAAGTGGCAGCCGCTGGCTTACCTTTTTTACCGCAAGTTTTTGCGGCGGTACGGCCACAACACAGCACCTATCAAAAATTACGTGAGGTCTTAAAAGACAGTGATCTGCTCAATCAGCCCGACTGGGGCAGTGTGCCGGTAGCTGGTAAGTCGTTACGGGTGGGCATGCAGGATGTACGCGTGCCTGATTTACGCCAGCGTTTGCAGTTGGCCGGCTATATTGCTGCAAGTACTGATGAGGCTTTAACTCCGGTGGAAACGGTTGCCGGTGAAACCGTCGCGGTTGATTCGCTGCTGTATACCGATGAGTTGGCAGCCGCGGTGAAAGCTTTTCAGCAAGATCACTACTTAGAAGATGATGGCATTGTTGGGCCGGCGACTCTGCGGGAGCTTAATATCACCCCTGAGCAGCGGTTAATGCAGGTGCGTGTTAATCTTGAGCGCTTACGCTGGTTGGATAAGCTGCTGGAGCCAACTATGTTGGTTGTGGATATTGCTGGCGCGCGCTTATTGTACTTTCGTGATGGTGATATTGTTTGGCGCACCCGTACTCAAGTTGGCACCGTGCGTCGGCAAACCCCTCTGTTGAAGTCGCGCATTACACATTTGACCATCAATCCGACTTGGACGGTGCCGCCAACGATTTTGCGTGAAGATAAACTGCCAGCGATTCGCCGTGATATAGGTTATCTGGCGCGCAGCAATATGAGCGTGCTGGATTACAATGGCAATGTGCTCGACCCTTACAGTGTGAATTGGCAATCACCTTCAGGGATTATGTTGCGTCAAGGCCCAGGGCCAAGTAACGCTTTGGGCTTAGTGGCTATCCGCTTTGCCAATCCTTTTACCGTGTACTTACACGACACCCCCAGCCAGCATTTGTTTGGCCGTGCGACACGCACCGTAAGTTCAGGGTGTGTGCGGGTTGAGGATGCGCAAAGACTGGTGGATCATTTACTCTTTGCTGCGACCGCACAAGAGCGTCAGCGCATTGAGCAAATACAAGCCAGTGGCAAGACGCGTAATGTGAATTTACCGCAGCCAGTTCCGGTTTTACTCGCTTACTGGACGGTGGAAGTGGATATGGACAATCGCTTACGCTTTCGCAGTGATAACTATGGACATGACGCCAAAGTTGCTGCAGCACTGCAGGCGGCGCAACAACGCTAAGGTCATTGCTGCAATAAAAAAGCCGCTACTTATTATGAGTAGCGGCTTTTTTTGTAGCAGATTACTGAGGTTTGGAATCGCTTTCAGCATCTAAGTCGAATGATCTTTCTAGCCAGAGGGCATTAATAATTGCCATGCTGCAAGCTAAAAGTACACCTAAAATCCAAGTGAAATACCACATATAAAACCCCTTAAGTCAGTGTCTGCGCCTATCCAAATTACTGAATAAGCTGCTTGGGTCTAATCCGAGTGCTGCCACCTTATTTAGTAGCAGCACTCCTTATCTAAATTGCTCAGTAAAGACCGTGTGGGTTGTCATCAATGTCTGAGACTTTAACAGTGCCCCACATTTTGATGTAGCTCCAGAGGGTATACAGCAAAATAATAGGTACAAAGATCGCTGCGGCAACAAACATAATACCTAGGGTTTTATGACTGGATACCGCATCCCACATGGTTAAACTGGATGATAAATCAATGCTGGATGGCATCAGGAATGGGAATAGGGCAAAACCTGCGGTACAGATCGTGCCAGTAATTGCCAAAGAGGATCCTAAGAAAGCGAAGCCAGAGCGTTTAGTGCTGGCGCCTAATAGAGCCACGACACCACCCAGAATACCGACAATGGGCGCTAGGCGCATAATTGGGTAGTGCGCGTAGTTGGCCAGCCAGCCGGGGTTGTTTTTCGCAACAGTTTTGCCCAGCGGATCAATCGCACCGTTAAAGTCGATCACTGAGGTAACGCTATAACCTTGAATAGCTAACCATAGCCACAGGCCTGCACCAATAAAGGTGATCAGGTAAGTCATTGAGAAGATTTGCGCAGCATTGCGTGAGCGCTGGAACACCTGCTCATCTGTGCGCATCATCAGCCAAGTTGCACCGTGAGTGGTCAGCATGGCAACGCTGACTAAGCCAACAAGGATGCCGAAGGGGTTAAGCAGTCCCCAGAAACCGCCGGTATAGGTGATGCGCATGGTGTCATCGAGCATAAAGGGAACACCCAAGAACAAGTTACCAAAGGCAACCCCAAACACTAAGGATGGAACAAAACTGCCAAGGCACAGTGTCCAGTCCCAGCGTGCACGCCAGCTCACATTATCCAGCTTGCTGCGGTAGTCAAAACCCAGTGGCCGCGTGAATAAGGCAAATAGCACTAGCAGCATGGCCCAGTAAAACCCAGAGAACGACGCGGCGTAGACAATTGGCCAGGCGGCAAACAGCGCCCCCGCGGCGGTGACTAACCAGACTTGGTTACCGTCCCAGTGCGGAGCAATGGTGTTAATCACCACGCGACGCTCGCTGTCAGTCTTGCCAACAAAGGGCAATAAAATCACTGCCCCTAAATCAAAGCCATCGGTCAGGGCAAAGCCAATCAGTAGTACACCAACCAGCACCCACCAAATGAGTTTTAGAGTTTCGTAATCAAACATTTCGTCACCCCCTTATACGTTTTTAGTGGTGTTTTGTTCGAAATGGTAACGACCCGTATGCAAGCAGCTTGGACCTTTGCGCGCAAAACGAATCATTAAGTACATTTCAATAATAATTAACACAGTGTAAATAGCAGCAATGGTAATAATCGAACCTAACACATCAGCAACTGACAAGGATGAAGCAGAGAGGAAGGTGGGTAAAACCTCACCAATTGTCCAGGGTTGACGACCCATTTCCGCAACATACCAGCCTGTTTGTACCGCAAGCCAAGGCAATGGCAGGCTGTACAAGGCAAAACGTAGCAGCCATGGTTTGTGTTCTTGAGTATGCTTAGTGGATGCCCAGAAGGCTAAGGCAAACAGCACCAGCATTAAGAAGCCAGAACCCACCATGATCCGGAATGCCCAGAATAAGCTTGGCACGTTAGGAATGGTGTCTGCAGCAGCTTGCTTAATTTGCTCTTCAGTGGCATCTGTGACGTTCTCGGTGTAACGCTTAAGCAGCAAGCCGTAGCCGAGGTCGTCTTTAACTTCGTCAAACAGAGCAATATTTTCTGCAGAGCGATCACCTTGGCGCAGCGTTTGTAAACGCTCATAGGCAATCATGCCATTGCGGATACGAACTTCATGCTGTTCTGTTAGCTCTTGGATGCCTGCAACTTTTGTATCTAAGGAGCGGGTAGCAATGATACCCATCGCATAAGGGATCTTGACTGCGTAGTCGGTTGTTTGCGTTTCCATGTTTGGCCAACCAAACAAGGTAAAGGCTGCTGGTGCTGGTTCAGTCTGCCACTCAGCTTCAATGGCGGCTAGTTTGGTTTTTTGCACATCACCAAGCTCATAGCCTGACTCATCACCGAGGATGATAACCGAAAGAATTGATGCCATACCAAAGGCTGCAGCAATGGCAAAAGAACGACGAGCAAAGCCCATGTCACGCTTTTTCAGTAAGTACCAGCTAGAGATTGCTAGGACAAAAATTGAACCTGTGACATAGCCGGCGGCCACTGTATGCACAAACTTAACTTGCGCCACAGGGTTGAAAATCAAGGCGGCAAAGTCTACGACTTCCATGCGCATGGTTTCATAGTTGAACTCTGCGCCTACTGGGTTTTGCATCCAGCCGTTGGCCACTAGAATCCACAATGCTGACAGGTTTGAACCAATCGCCACTAACCAAGTTACCGCCAAGTGCTGGCGCTTGCTCAGGCGGTCCCAACCAAAAAAGAATAAACCAATAAAGGTGGATTCTAAGAAGAAAGCCATTAAGCCTTCAATGGCCAGTGGAGCACCAAAAACGTCACCGACATAGTGACTGTAATATGACCAGTTGGTACCGAACTGGAATTCCATAGTGAGACCTGTGGCAACCCCAATGGCAAAGTTAATACCAAAAAGCTTACCCCAGAATTTAACCATATCTTTGTAGACTTCTTTGCCGGTCAAAACATAGACCGACTCCATAATGGCCAGCAAAAACGCCAGACCAATGGTCAAGGGTACAAAGATAAAGTGATACATTGCCGTCATCGCAAATTGAAAGCGAGACAGGTCAACCAGTGTTTCCGAGATCATCGCGCATACTCCCCGGGTGCGTATTGTACTGATAGTGTACTTTTCATAAGTGCACTGAAAAACCCAGTTGAACTTCGAAAAATACATCGGACATAAGTAGATCTATGCATGTAAAGCACTCTTATATATATAAGGTTTATATATTATGTCACTGAAATCTTGATTAAAGACAAGAAAAGGCGGCGACCGGTTGTCGCAGTGTGCGTTTGAGCACAGAAATTGAGCAAAGGGCAATGCGGATGACTATCAGTCGAGCAGGGAACACGGTGGCCAAGTGAAGACTGTATTTACGCGGGCGAGATAAGAATAAGCAAGGCCCACGGGAGAGGGTGTGGAGTGGGCCTTGCTATTGCGATTAGTGTTCGTTAAGGGTAAAGGCTGTTAACGTAAAGGTTGGCACACCAATGTCTTGCATCAGTTGTGAGCCTTCTAATTCGGGCAAGTCAATGATTGCAGCTACTTCGTAGATGCTAGCACCCATTCGGCGAATTAAACGCGCTGCGGCAACAAAGGTACCGCCACTGGCAATGATGTCATCAATGAGAAGAACTTTATCCCCTTCAGTTAGGCTGTCAGCGTGCACTTCGAGCATGGCCTGCTCATATTCAGTGTCGTACGGCTCGCTCAATACATCGGCCGGCAGCTTGCCTTGTTTGCGAAATAACACCAAAGGTTTGTTCAGCTCATAAGCCATGGTAGAACCGAGCAGGAAACCGCGAGATTCAATGGCACCGATATGAGTGAAATCACTGCCAACATAACGCTGTACTAAACCGTCAATGACCATGCGCATGGCACGAGGTGACTGAAACAGCGGGGTGATATCGCGAAAAATCACTCCTTTTTTAGGGAAATCCGGAATAGGACGAATTAAAGATTTAATTGCAAACTCATCAAAAATCATACTGTGAACCTCTCTTAAACAGCTCAGTTATCTAAGTTGCCGCCCGCCAATGCGCAGATGTCAATTAGGTTAATTAGATTAATTTCTTTGCCTTCAGCAATTAGCAGTTCATTTTGCTGGAAGCGAGTAAACACGCGCGACACTGTTTCTACAGCTAGACCTAAGTAGTTACCTATTTCGTTGCGTGACATAGCTAAGCGAAATTGTTGTGGAGAGTAGCCGCGCGCTCGAAAACGTGCGGATAAGTTCACTAGAAATGTGGCAATGCGCTCATCGGCAGTTTTCTTGGACAACAACATCATCATTTGCTGGTCATCACGAATTTCACGGCTCATGATGCGCATCAGTTGGCGGCGTAGTTGCGGCAAACTGGCGCTTAGTTCGTCAAGTCGCTCAAAGGGGATTTCACAAATGGAAGTGGTTTCGAGTGCAATTGCTGATACCGGGTACAGTTCGGTATCCATACCAGATAAGCCAACAAACTCACTGGGTAAGTGAAATCCGGTAATTTGTTCTTGGCCACAGTCGGTAACACTAAAAGTTTTTAGGCTGCCGGAGCGCACGGCGTAGACTGAGGCAAAGGTATCACCTTGGCGAAAAAGAAACTCACCACGCTTTAGCGGGCGGCTGCGTTTGACAATGTTATCAAGGGCATCAAGGTCTTGTAACTCTAAGGACAGGGGTAAGCAAAGTGTGGCTAAGCTGCAGTCTTTGCAATGCGCTTGGTGTGGGTTACGCACACTGGTTATTTCGGCCATACCATGATTCCTGATCGATTAACGACATAAAAATAATGGCTTTAGATTACCTGAGCAAACACGAAGCTGCCACTTTGTTTAATGACTGCGGCTTTTGCCCGCAGCGGCAAGTGATGGTTTGGCGCAGCTTAAGTAGGGGGGCGCAAGCGGGATTTAGATGGCTTGGGTTATTACCGGCGCATTCAGATTGCTTTGCGTAAGGTAGCGGTCAAACAATTGACAGACAGCTAAAGTAAATAGGCGTCCTTGCGCAGTTATAGTCAGGGCTTGCTGTGAGATTGTGAGTAGACCGTCATTTTGCATACGCTCAATTTGTGGCCACAGCGCTTTAAAGTAGTCTTTAAAGTGGATGCCATAGCGCCGTTCAAGGCTGGCAAAGTTAACGCTAAACTGGCAACTCAGATCATGGATAACGCGGCTGCGAATCAGGTCGTCAGAATTGCAGAGGATCCCCCGCGCAGGAGCCAATTGTTGGTTGCTTAAGGCAGTTTGGTACTGAGTTAAATCAGAGGTGTTTTGATAGTAAAGGTTGCCCAGTTGACTGATAGCCGAGACGCCAAAGCCAATGGTGTCGCAATTACGGCAGGTGCTGTAGCCCTGGGTGCCATGCTGTAGAGTGCCGTCTTCTTGTGCTGAGGCAAAGTCATCATCTGCTAAAGCAAAGTGCCCCATGCCAATGTAGCCATAGCCAGCAGCATTGAGTAGCTGCTGAGCTTGTTCTAGCATTTGCGCTATAGCTTCAGTAGTGGGCAAATCTGCAGCATTAATGCGCTGCTGAATACGGTACTTTTGTGGTTGGTGCTGAAAACCTTGTAAGACTACGCGATCAGGAATGAGTGCCAGTACCTCTGTTAATGCTTGGGTAAAGGAAAAAGGCGTTTGTTTGGGCAGACCATAAATTAAGTTAATGCTCACAGTGCGAAACTGCAAAGTTCGCGCGGCTTCCACTATATTTTGCGTTTGCTCAATGGTTTGTAAGCGGTTGATTGCTCGCTGTACATCTGGAGCTAAGCCTTGCACTTCGATATTAACGCGGTTGAAACCAATGTCGCGTAAAACCCCCATGGTCGACCAGTCGGTTTCGCGCGGATCAATATCAATGCTGTACTGGCTGAAGTTGTTGCTGTCGACATTAAAATTGTCTTTTAAGTAACCCATTAACTGGCGTAATTCGCTGGGATTTAAAAAAGTGGGTGTGGCGCCACCTAAATGCAGCTGTTCAATACTTTGTTGTGGGTTTACGTGCTTGGCAATCAAGCGCATTTCTTGTTCAAGGCTGCGCAAGTAAGCAGTGCTGCGACTGCGGTCTTTAGTCACGATGTTTTTTTCAGTGCCGTAATAACATGCATTCGCACTGAAGGGGATGTGGACATTTAAAGCCAGCGCGCGCTGTGCTTGGCGGCTCGTGCGCAAGGCGCTAAAACGTTCAAAGGCGCTGATGTTGTGCTGAAATTGCTCGACTGTAGGGTATGAGCTGTATGGTTTATTTAAGCGGTGGTAGGTGCGAAATAAACTTTCGTTCCATTCAGTAGTGTGAGCCATGTGATTTTATTCCCTAGTCGCCAAGCCTTATCTGCGAGTATAGGGTGCGCAAGTCGTATTGCTGTTGATCTGTATCAAGCGTAAATCTTTGCTGTAGGCCTTATTAATGCCCCATGAGCCAATGCTGGTGTGGGCCGGGTAAGGTCCAGAGTCCATAGAGGATCACCATGAGTCCGGCTGCGTAGCGCACGTTTTTCTTCCGCAGAAAGGCTGTTACACGCTCAGCGGCTAAGCCGGAAGCGAGCAATACTGGCCAAGTCCCTAAACCAAAAGTAAACATCAGTAGTGCGCTGGTTGCAGCATCGCCCTGACTGGCAGTCCAAAACAGCGTGCTGTAGACCAAGCCACAGGGCAGCCAACCCCAAAGAGCGCCAAGCAGCAAAGCTTGCGGTGTGCTGGTGACAGGAAGTAAGCGCCCAGCAACTGGTTGGATATATTTCCACAGGTGACGGCCAAGGTTTTCAATGCGGGTTAAGCCATGCCACCAGCCGGCTAAATATAGGCCTAAGCTAATCAGTAATAATCCAGCAATGATACGTAAAGCCGCTGCCGCTGGGGTTTGCTCCACAGCCCAGCCCAGCAGCCCAAACAAAAAGCCAGCAACGGCGTAGCTACTGACGCGGCCTAGATTATAGGCAATGATCATGCGCAGGCGCTTGTCTTGATGCTGTTTGGGAATACTCATGGTTAAAGCACCCATCAAACCACCGCACATGCCTAGGCAGTGACCGGCGCCGAGCAAGCCAAGAATAAATGCGGAGGCCAGCAGTGGGATTAAATCAATCATGTTTAGCGGTATCGCTTGTCTCGGCTGGGGCGTTTTGCTCTTTTACGCTAGCAATGTGCATTGGGTCTTCATCGTCAAATAAAATGCTGTGTGCTGGGCTGTCTAGGTCTTCATACTGACCATTATCTACTGCCCAAAAAAATAACCAAATTGCTAAGGCAACAATAATCATTGCTGCTGGAACCATCACATATAAAGCTGCCATCATGTGCCTCGCTAAAATATTGCTACGTTCACTCACTAAAGCGGGTCAGGCGTAGTGCGTTTAACACCACGAGCAGTGAGCTAACTGACATGCCCAGCGCTGCCCATCCTGGGGTGACCCAGCCAACAGCGGCAAAGGGGATTACTAAGCCATTGTACAGAGTTGCCCAGCCAAGGTTTTCAATAATCACGCGACGTGTTTTCTTCGCGACGCTCAGTGCGCTGACTAAACTACTGAGGCGGTTGGAAAGCAAAATCGCATCAGCGGTGGTTTTTGCTAAGTCAGTGGCACTGCCCATGGCAATACTGATATCCGCAGCGGCTAAGACTGGCACATCATTGACACCATCGCCCAACATCAGCACGTGACGGCCTTGGCTGTGCAAGTCTTTTAAGACATTGAGTTTATCATCTGGGGTAAGACCACCACGGGCATCTTCAATCTGCAATTGTTGCGCAATGTGTTGAACCATCGGCGAGCTATCGCCGGACAATAACAACACGTGCCAGCCACGAGCACGACAGGCGTCGAGTAATGCTGGCGCATCTGCGCGTAATTGGTCATCCAGGGCAAACCAAGCTAAAGCTTGTTGGTGATCACCAAGTAGCAGCCACTGGCCTTCGGCACTGGGCATGGCCGGGGCTGGGTAGTCGCCTAAAGCACTGACATAGTCGGGCCGACCAATCCGCAGTTGCTGGCCCTGGACTGTGCCTTCAAGGCCTAAACCGGGCGCGCTGCTAACATTGTGAGCGGCCAGCTGAGTACGACCAAAAGCACGGGCAATGGGGTGCTCGGAGTGGCTTTCCAAGGCTGCGGCGAGTTGGTGGCAGTCATGTTCGTTCAACTGTGCCAAGGGCAGAATGCGTTTTAAGGTGAGTTTGCCTTCCGTTAAGGTGCCAGTTTTATCAAAAATAACTGTATCAACTTTCTTAAAGCTTTCTAACACGTGGCCTTTGGTGATCAGTAAGCCAAGCTTGTGTAAGGAGCCGGTGGCTGTGGTTAAGGCTGTCGGAGTTGCCAGGGAAAGTGCGCAAGGGCAGGTGGCCACTAATAGCGATAAAACCACCCAGAAGGCTCGGGAAGGGTCGATCTGCCACCAGACCAGACCCACAATTGCCGCAATCAGTAATACGCTGATTAAGAACCACTGCGCTACAGTGTCCGCCAGTTCAGCCAGGCGTGGTTTTAATGATTGCGCACGTTCCAGTAAACGTACAATCGCAGAAAGCTGAGTGGCCTCACCGAGGGCTACAACATCAATGGTCAGTGGCCCTTCAATATTTAACGTGCCAGCTGCAACTGTGTCGCCAGGCTGTTTGGTTAGAGGTAGGTACTCACCGGTCAGCAATGATTCGTCCACGCTGGATTGGCCGCTTAGAATACGGCCATCGGCAGGAATGAGGTTGCCCGGAGGAACTAAAAGCTGATCACCTTGTTGCAGCTCGCTGAGTAAAATACGCTCGCTATTGCCCTCCGCAGTCAGGCGCAAGCACGAAGCGGGCAGCAAGTTAACCAACTGTGTGGTGGCTGCGGTAGTGCGCTCACGTGCACGGCGCTCCAAATAGCGACCGGACAATAAAAACAGAGCAAACATGCCTGCGGCATCAAAATATAAATCACCTTGGCCGGTAACAGTTGACCAAATACCGGCAGCATAGGCCCCGGCAATGGCCAGCGAGACCGATACGTCCATGGTCAGGTGCCGTGTTCGCAGGTCACGCAGCGCTCCGGTAAAAAATTCACTGCTGCAATAAAAAACGATGGGGGTGGTGAGGATTAAGCTAGTCCAGCGCAGCAAACCGTCCATGCCCGCCGATAGGTCGAGGTTAAACTCTGGCCAAGTGGCCATAGAGGCCATCATCACTTGCATCCAGAGCAAGCCTGCCACACCGAGTTTGCGCAGCGCGCGGCGGTTATCCGCTTGCATTTGCTCGCTGACTTTGTCGGGTTGCCAAGGGTGGGCGGCATAGCCAATGTGCCGGATAGTTTTCATCAGGTCTGAGAGCGCGACTTGCTCTGCATCCCAGCTGATAAACAAACGGTGGTTGCTTAAATTGAGTGTGGCTTCCAGTACGCCCGGCAATTGTTTAAGGTGTTTTTCGATCAACCAGCCGCAGGCCGCACAGGTAATACCTTCAATCAGTAGGCGAGTTTGGCTGATGTTGTCAGAGGTGCTGACAAAAGGTTTTTGGATGTCTTCACGGTCGAGTAGAAGCAGCTCGTCAGGCAGCACCCCAGGTAGCGCCTCTGGGTTGGCTGAGGGTTCGCTGCGGTGCTGGTAATAGCTTTCTAGGCCGCCAGCAATGATGGTTTGTGCTACCGCTTGACAGCCCGGGCAGCAAAAAATGCGCTCTTCCTTGAGTACTACAGCGGTATAGGCATTACCGGTAAGAACCGGTAAGCCGCAGTGAAAACAAGATACAGGCGTAGCCATAATAGTCAGCTATATAAATAAAACAGTTACCACTAAAGCCTGTCATCACAGGCCAGTGGTTGAGGCTTATTCGCCCAGGGTAATGGGCTGTTGACTTACCAAGGTGTGCTCTTCAAACAAACGCCAGTCTTCAGCATTTTCTGTGCCGAGAATCTCGACAAAACGGCGACCTTGGATATCTTCTTCTAATAAACCACGGTAGGTGTCAGCGCTCACCGGCTGCAGCACGATACGACGGTCACGCTCAGGTTGGGTTGGCGATATAAGGTTGAGTACCAAGTGTTGTGGTCTGCTGTTGCCATTGAGGACAAACTCAACCTGGCCAATTTTACTGTCTAAACTGAGCACACCGCCAATCTCTAAAAGATCAGCCAAGCGCTCGCGCTCAAGTGAGGTGTTAATGCCTTTGCCGGCATCATAGTAGTTATCCACCACTAAGCTGTCGGCATTACGGATTGAGATCGTCAGTAAAGACAGCCCGAGCACCACAGAAAAACTGAGCATACCAATGATAAACCAAGGCCAAAACTCTTTATACCAGGGTAAAACATTGTCTTCAGGCTGCATACAAGATCCTTAAATTAACGAATGGATGGGCCGAGGAAGCGGCTTTCTGCTGATCGGCTAATGTCTTCATCATCAGTGGAGTAAATCTTAAACTCAACTGTGTTGGTGCTGGAAGGAATATCTTCAATGTCCACTGAAATGGAGACAGGGACAGATAAAATCTCGCCAGCAGCAGCTGTGATGTGGTTTTTGCCTTCAAGAGCCAAGCCATTGAGGCCGCTGGCTTCAATCATATAGACATGGTCTTTTTGATCTTTGTTCATGATTTTTAGAGTGTAGACGTTTTCGATCCGACCTTCTAAGTTTTCCCGGTATGGGGTGCGGTCTTTAATAACGTTGAGCTCAACTAGGGTGCGGTTGAAAACCGCGTAGCCAAATAAGCTACTCATAATCAACAATGCGGCAGCGTAGCCAATCAGGCGTGGACGAATAAGCTTGGTTTTTTGCCCTGATAAATTGTGCTCTGTGGTGTAGCTAATTAACCCTTTTGGGTAGCCGACTTTAAGCATTACGTCATCACAGGCATCAATACATGCGGCGCAACCAATACAGGCAATTTGCAAACCGTCACGAATATCAATCCCAGTTGGGCAGACATGCACGCAAAGCTTACAGTCAATACAGTCACCTAAACCTTCAGCTTTATAGTCGCTGCCTTTGCGGCGTGGACCGCGCTTCTCACCGCGCTCTGGGTCATAGGAGACAATCAAAGTGTCTTTATCAAACATCACACTTTGAAAGCGTGAGTAAGGGCACATATGAATACAGACTTGTTCGCGTAACCAGCCGGCATTGAGGTAGGTAAGTAGGGTGAAAAAGCCCACCCAAAAGTAAGCCCAGCCATCAGCTTGCCCGGTGAGTAGTTCCAATGGCAGTTCGCGGATGGGGGTGAAGTAACCGACAAAAGTAAGCCCGGTAATGAGCCCGATACTGATCCACATAAAATGTTTTGCGGCTTTACGCAAAAACTTATTAGCAGACATAGGCGCTTTATCAAGCTTCATACGTGCGTTGCGGTCACCTTCAGTGACTTTTTCGCACCACATAAATATCCACGTCCAAACGCTTTGTGGGCAAGTGTAGCCACACCAAACACGTCCAGCAAATACGGTGAT
>QXGG01042083.1_pt1 | contig 32274 bp, 31 predicted proteins | sample 1982491 | NCBI WGS metagenome assembly QXGG01 (sample SAMN09924614, study PRJNA488089) | Wastewater metagenome, whole genome shotgun sequencing project. | isolation source: South African research farm wastewater | place: South Africa: Irene, Agricultural Research Council, Animal Production... | reverse complement strand
GGCAAGCTCTTCGAGCGCAGCCTGATCGAGATCGCGCCGCTCGCCTTCATGCGCGGGCGCACGCTCAACAACGCCTTCATCATCCTCGACGAGGCGCAGAACACCACGCCCGAGCAGATGAAGATGTTCCTCACCCGCATCGGCTTTGGTGCCAAGGCGGTGGTCACCGGCGACCTCACCCAGGTCGATCTGGCGCGCGGTCAGCGCAGCGGCCTCAAGGAGGCGCGCGCGGTGCTGGCGGATGTGCGCGGCATCGCCTTCACCGAATTCAGCAAGGACGACGTGGTGCGTCATCCGCTTGTCGCACGCATCGTTGAAGCTTACGACCGCGAGAATGCACGCGCGGAGCAGGCCAGGGCGGCCGCCCGCGCACAACAGAAACAGCAGGCCAAGGACGCGCAGGATGCCGAAGAAGGGGAATAAACAGGCGGCCCAGGCCGCAGCGGGCTCGACCACGAAGCGGCCGAAGATCGTCGCCATCGATGCCGATGGCAAGGCGACCCGGCTCAAGGCCGAGCGCCTCGAGATCGAGTTCGGCGATGGACGCACGCTGCGGCTGGCCTTTCCTGAGCGCGCCTGGGGCGATCTCGAGGTCGAGGCCGATGCCGACGACGATGCCGCGGTGCCGATGCTGTCCCTGCAGCCGGGCGCCTGCAACCTACTGACCCTGCGCGTCGACGTGCATCACGACATGTGCTTCGTCGAGCCGACGGATCTGCCCGAGGCCGCGCGCCCGCCCGTGCTCGAGTTCGCGGTGCAGAAGGCGGTGGAGGGCGACGACAAGGCCAATGCCCCGAAGAAGAACCACCTCCGGCGCTGGGCGCAGGCGGCGCTGCGCCAGGATGCGCAGGTCACCGTCCGCCTGGTGGGCGAGGCCGAGGGGCGCGCGCTCAACTGCGACTACCGCGGCCGGGACTACGCCACCAATGTGCTCACCTTCACCTATGCCGAGGGCGAGGAAGGGGGGAACCAGGCCATGCTGGCGGGGGACCTCGTGCTGTGCGTGCCGGTGGTGGTGCGCGAGGCGATGGCCCAGGGCAAGACCCTGGAGGCGCACTTTGCCCATCTCGTCGTGCATGGCATGCTGCACCTGCAGGGCTTCGATCACGAAAACGAGGCCGAGGCCGCCGAAATGGAAGCGCTGGAAACTTCGATCCTGCGTGCCCTCGGTTATGCCGACCCCTATGCCTGAACGACTGTGTGGCGCCGCAGCTGCCGGCGCTGCCGACTGATGCGGAGACTCCGACCCCCAAATGGACAGTTCCCCCAAACCTTCCTTGCTCGAGCGACTTTCGGCCCTCCTCTCGCGCGAACCGGAAGATCGCGAAGAACTCCTCGCGCTGTTGCACTCGGCCTTCGATCGGAACCTGATCGACGCCGATGCCCTCTCCATCATCGAAGGTGCCCTGCAGATGTCCGACATGCAGGTGCGCGACGTGATGATCCCGCGCGCGCAGATGGACTGCGTGCATCTGGACGATCCGATCGATACGATCGTCAATTTCGCGATCGACACCGCACACTCGCGCTTTCCCGCCATCGGTGATGGCAAGGACGATGTCGCCGGCATCCTGCTCGCCAAGGATCTGCTGCGCTACTTCGCCGGGCGTGAGTTCGATCTGCGCGACATGCTGCGTCCCGCCGTCTTCGTGCCCGAATCCAAGCGCCTGAACGTGTTGCTGCGCGAGTTTCGCGTGTCGCGCAATCACATGGCGATCGTGGTCGATGAGTACGGCGGCGTCGCCGGCCTGGTCACCATCGAGGACGTGCTCGAGCAGATCGTCGGCGACATCGAGGACGAATACGACTTCGACGAGGTGGGCGACAGCATTCGGCTCGACCAGAGCGGCCGCTACCGCGTCAAGGCCACCACCGAGATCGAGGACTTCAACGAAGCCTTCGCCACTGACTTCAGCGACGAGGAATACGACACCGTCGGCGGCCTCGTCATCCGCCACTTCGGCCGCCTGCCCAAGCGTGGCGAAGTGGTCGAGGTTGACGGCCTCAAGATCCAGGTGCTGCGCGCCGACAGCCGCCGGGTGCACACGCTGGTGGTCGAGCGCCTGCCCAGGTCCGAGCCCGCCCAGGCGTGATGGTGCGCCGGTTTTTGATCGCGCTGCTCGCAGGCGGCGCGTCGGTGTTCGGCTACGCGCCCTTCGAGTGGTATCCGCTGGCCCTGATCGGTATCGGCGTGCTGGCCTGGCTGCTCGGTGGCCTGGCACGCCCCCGTGATGGTTTTGCGCTCGGTTTCGCCTGGGGGTTCGGCGCCTTTGCGGGTGGGGTGTCCTGGCTCTACGTGGCCCTCGAGCGCTATGGCGGCATGCCGGCGCCGCTCGCCGCGCTCGCCATCGCCCTGTTCTGCGCCTATCTCGCGCTCTATCCTGGCTTCGTCGGCGCTGCCTTCGTTGCCCTGCACCGGCGCAGGACGGCGTTGCGTTCAGGCGTCGCCGCGGCGCAAGCCGGCGCTGTCGGCGCGTCCGCACACGCTTGCGTCGAGCACTTGCAGCCGGCGGCCAAGCCCGAGCCTGTTGTCAGCGCATCTGATGCTCCCGGCCCGGTCCTCGCCGCGGCGCTGTTCGGCGCGCTCTGGCTGCTGTCCGAGTGGCTGCGAGGCGTCGTGTTCACCGGTTTCCCCTGGCTCGCGCTCGGCTATTCGCAGACGCCGCCCAGTCCGCTCGCCGGCTATCTGGCGCTGATTGGTGTCTATGGCGTGGGTGGGCTCGCGGCCTTTGTCGCTGCGCTCGTCGCCTTCCTGCCCGCAGGCCGCGGCACGCCCGCCCGGCGCTGGGCGCCGGTGGCCGTGGTGGCGCTGATGCTGGCCGCCGGCATGGGGCTCGCTGGGCGCGCCTGGACCTTGCCGACGGGGGCGCCGCTGTCGGTGGCGCTCGTGCAGACCCGTTTCGAGCAGAGCCTGAAGTGGGACCCGGAGCGCTTTGCCGAGGTGCTGCGGGACAACTTCGAACTCGTGCGCGAGTCCTTTGCCCAGCCTAGGCCACCCGCGCTCGTCGTTTTGCCCGAGACCACCCTGCCCACCCTGCTGGACCGCCTGCCCGAGGGCTATCTCGACGGCCTCGCGCAAGTGGCGCGCGCGGCCGGGGGCGATCTGGTGATGGGCGTGTTCCGCCGCGACGCGGCCGGGCAGATCTACAACGCGGCAATCAGCCTGGGCAGCGCACCGGTGCAGCACTACGCCAAGCACCACCTGGTGCCCTTCGGCGAGTACTCGCCGCCCTTCTTCGGCTGGTTCTACCAGTTGGCGCAGATCCCGATGTCGGACCAGACGCGCGGTGCGCCCGAGCAGCCGCCGATGCGCTTCGGCGACCAGCGCGTGGCGCTCAACATCTGCTACGAGGACCTGTTTGGCGCCGAACTGATCCGTGCGCTGCCCCAGGCCACGCTGATGCTCAACCTCTCCAACCTCGCCTGGTACGGCGATTCGCTCGCCCAGCCCCAGCACCTGCAGATCGCCCGTGTGCGGGCGCTCGAAACCGGCCGCCCGATGCTGCGCTCGACCAACACCGGCATGACCGCGCTGGTGCAGCCCGATGGGCGCGTCACCAGCGTGCTGCCCGCCTTCGAGCGCGGCGTGCTGCGGGTGGAGGCGCAGGGCTACGCCGGGCTCACCCCTTATGCACGCTGGGGCGACGGACCGGCGCTGGGCCTGGCGCTGCTGATCCTGATCACGGTCTTCCTGCGCAGGGGCCGTGGGCGCGCGCCGGCATGCAACTGAGCGCTGCCCAGCGCGCTGTCCCTCGCGCCCCGAAGCCCGGTAAAATCCCGACTTTTGCGTGCGCTGCGCAGCCTGGAGGCTGCCCAAGACCATGACCACCCAATCCAGACTCGTGAAACCCACCTTCCAGCAAGTCATCCTAACGCTCCAGCACTTCTGGGGCGAGCGCGGCTGCGTGCTGCTGCAGCCCTACGACCTCGAGGTGGGCGCCGGCACCAGCCACACCCACACCTTCCTGCGTGCGATCGGCCCCGAGCCGTGGAACGCCGCCTACGTGCAGCCCTCGCGCCGCCCCAAGGACGGCCGCTACGGCGAGAACCCCAACCGCCTGCAGCACTACTACCAGTTCCAGGTGGTGTTGAAGCCCTCGCCGCTGAACATCCAGGAGCTCTACCTCGACAGCCTGCGCGCGCTCGGCATCGACCCGATGGTGCACGACATCCGCTTCGTCGAGGACGACTGGGAGAATCCGACGCTGGGCGCCTGGGGCCTGGGCTGGGAGGTGTGGCTGGACGGCATGGAGGTCACCCAGTTCACCTACTTCCAGCAGGTCGGCGGCCTGGATTGCAAGCCGGTGCTGGGCGAGATCACCTACGGTATCGAGCGCCTGGCGATGTACCTGCAGGGCGTGGAAAACGTCTACGACCTGGTGTGGTCGGTCGGCCCCGACGGGCGCAAGGTCACCTATGGCGATGTGTATCACCAGAACGAGGTCGAGCAATCGACCTTCAACTTCGAGCACAGCAACGTTGACTTCCTGTTCTCGCTGTTTGCCAACTACGAATCGGAAGCGAAGCGCGTGATGGAGGTCGGTCTGCCGCTGCCGGCCTACGAGATGGTGTTGAAGGCCGCCCACACCTTCAACCTGCTCGACGCCCGCGGCGCGATCTCGGTCACCGAGCGCGCCGCCTACATCGGTCGCATCCGCAACCTGTCGCGCGCGGTCGCCCAGGCCTATTTCGAATCCCGTGAAGCCCTCGGCTTCCCGATGCTGAATGCTGAAAAGGAGGCCGCGTGATGACCAGCGCGACCCTGCTCGTTGAACTGCTCACCGAAGAACTGCCGCCCAAGGCCCTTCCGCGCCTGGGTGAGACCTTCGCCACCAGGATCGCCGATGGCCTCAGGGCCAGGGGCCTGGCATCGGCCGATGCGCCTTTCCGCAGCTTTGCCAGCCCGCGCCGGCTGGCGGTGACGGTGGCGCAGGTGGCCTCGGAGGCCGCCGCCAAGGAAGTCACCGAGAAGCTGATGCCGGTGTCGGTCGCGCTCGATGCCGAAGGCAAGCCGACCGCGGCACTGTTCAAGAAAATGGAAGCGAAGGGCATCCCGGCGGACGCCGTCGCCGGTTTCGAGCGTCGCCCGGACGGCAAGACCGAGGCGCTGTTTCACACCGCCAGGGTGCCGGGCGCGAAGCTTGTCGATGTATTGGCGGGCATCGTGCAGGACGCGGTCAAGGCGCTGCCCATCCCGAAAGTCATGCGCTGGGGCGATGGCGACGCCACCTTCGTGCGCCCGGTGCACAAGCTCACCTTCCTGCACGGCGCCGAGGTGGTGCCGGGCCGCGTGCTCGAGCTCGAGGCTGGCCGTACCACGCGCGGGCATCGCTTCATGAGCCGCGGCGACATCGACATCGCCAGCGCCGACGCCTACGAGCCCACGTTACTGGCCGAAGGCAAGGTCATCCCGAATTTCGCCGAACGCCGCGCCGACATCGAGCGTCAGCTGCTCGCCGAGGCCGCGAAGCAGGGCGCGCTGTTGAACGAATACGCCGACCTGCTCGACGAGGTCGCCGCGCTGGTCGAGCACCCGACGGTGTACGTGGGCGAGTTCGAGGCCGAGTTCCTTGCCGTGCCGCAGGAATGCCTGATCTTGACCATGCGCGCGAACCAGAAGTACTTCCCGCTCTTTGACGGTTCCGGCAAGCTCCTCAACCGCTTCCTGATCGTGTCCAACATGCGGGTGGCTGATCCTTCGCACATCATCGCCGGCAACGCCCGCGTGGTGCGGCCGCGCCTGTCGGACGCGCGCTTCTTCTTCGAGCAGGACAAGAAGCAGACGCTTGAGGCCCGTCTGCCGCGCCTCGTGCCAGTGGTCTATCACAACCGGCTCGGCAGCCAGTTCGAGCGCGTCGAGCGTCTCGAGGCGCTGGCCGGTGCGATCGCCGCCCGGCTGCATGGCGACGTCGCCGCCGCCAGGCGCGCCGCGCGCCTGGCCAAGGCCGACCTCGTCACCGACATGGTGGGCGAGTTTCCCGAGCTGCAGGGCATCATGGGCCGCTACTACGCGCTCGCCGACGGCGAGGGGCAGGGGGTGGCCGACGCCATTCAGGCCCACTACCAGCCGCGCTTCGCCGGCGACGCGCTGCCCGCGGGCAATGTCGCCGCCGCGGTGGCGCTGGCTGACAAGCTCGACGCTCTGGTCGGCTTCTTCGGCATCGGCATGGTACCGACCGGCGACAAGGACCCGTTCGCGCTGCGCCGCGCCGCGCTCGGTGTGCTGCGCATCCTGATGGAAGTGCCGCTGCCGCTCGAGCTGCCCTGGCTCATCGACACCGCCGCAGCCGGTTTCAAGCCCGGCCTGCTCACCGCCGAGGGCTTTGCCGTGCAGTTGCAGGACTTCATGCTCGAGCGCCTGAAGAACCTGCTGCGCGGCGACGAAACTGAGACTGGCCGCGATGGCGCGGTGATCGACGCGGTGCTCGCCCTGAAGCCCGCGCGCATCGACCTGGTGCTGGCCAAGCTCGCCGCGGTCGAGGCCTTCCGCGCGCTGCCCGAAGCCGAGGCGCTGGCCGCCGCCAACAAGCGCATCGTCAACATCCTCAGGAAGGCCGAGAGCGCGCCGGGCGAGCCGGATATCGCGCTGCTACAGGAAGAGGCCGAGAAGGCGCTGTTCCATCAGATGGTCGAAGTCGCGCCGCGGGTACGCTCGCACCTCGCCAACGAGGACTACACCCAGGCGCTGTGTGTGCTCGCCGGTCTGCGTGCGGCGGTGGACCGGTTCTTCGAGGACGTCATGGTGATGGCCGAAGAGCCGCTGACGCGCGCCAACCGCCTCGCGCTGCTGGCGCAGCTTGCCGGCCTGATGAACCAGGTGGCCGACCTCTCGCGTCTTTCGGCCTGAGCTGGCGGCGCCTCGTCCGCTGACGAGGCGCCCGCTCGACAACCCGGGGACAAGGACCATGCCGATGAAACTCATCATTCTCGATCGCGACGGCGTCATCAACGTCGACTCGGACCAGTTCATCAAGTCGCCCGACGAGTGGCGGCCGATTCCCGGCTCGCTCGAGGCCATCGCCCGTCTCAACCAATGGGGCTGGAGGGTGGTGCTGGCCTCCAACCAGTCCGGTGTGGGGCGCGGCCTGTTCGGCATGGATACGCTCAACGCCATCAATGACAAGATGGTCAAGGGTCTGGCTCAGGTTGGCGGCCGGCTTGACGCGATCTTCTTCTGCCCGCATTCGGCCGATTCGACCTGCGCCTGCCGTAAACCCAAGCCGGGGATGCTGCTGCAGATCGCCGAGCGCTTCAATGTCGATTTGTCCGATGTGCCGGTTGTGGGCGACAGCCTGCGCGATCTGCAGGCCGCAGTTGCGGCCGGGGCGAAGCCTTATCTCGTCCTCACCGGCAAGGGCGAGGCGACCCGCAACGACCCGGCGCTACCCGCAGGCACGCAGATCTATCCCGATCTCGATGCGGTGGCTGCCGACCTGACCGCTTGAGCCGCAGCCCGAGCCCACGATCTTCTTTCCGAGTCCTGCCGTGCATCTGATCCGCTCCTTCCTGTTCGCCATCATCCTTGCGGTCGTGACGATTCCCTACGCGCTGTTCGGTATCCTGATCTTCTGGGCGCCACCGATGACGCGCCATCGGCTGATCACGACCTGGGTGCCGATCATGATGTGGGTCATCCGCCATGTGCTCGGCATCCGCTACCGCGTGATCGGGCGCGAGAACCTGCCGGCCACGGCCGCGGTCGTGCTGGCCAAGCATCAGTCGGCGTGGGAGACGATCGCGCTGCAACAGATCCTGCCGCCGCTGTGCTATGTGCTCAAGCGCGAGCTGCTGCGTGTGCCCTTCTTCGGCTGGGGCCTGGCGAGCATTCCGGGCATCGCGATCGACCGCGCGGCGGGCAAGGATGCGATGTCGCAGGTGGTGGAGCAGGGCCGGGCGCGTCTCAAGGAGGGGCTGTGGGTCGTGGTCTTCCCCGAGGGGACGCGTGTGTCGCCCGGCACGAGCCGGCGCTACAAACCCGGCGGCGCCATTCTCGCCAAGCGCGCCGGTGTGCCGGTGGTGCCGATCGCGCACAACGCTGGCGAGTTTTGGCGGCGCAACGCCTTCGTCAAGCGCCCGGGCGAAATTGTGGTCAGCATCGGCCCGCAGATCCCGGTCAAGGGCGAGAAGGCCGAAGCGGTCAACGCTCACGCCGAGGCCTGGATCGAGGCTGAGATGCGCCGGCTCTTCCCGCATCACTATGCGGGGGAAGCGGCCAAGCCAGCGGTCGAGGGCGATCTCCCGGCTGATGAGGACAATGGGCCCACCTGATTGTCGGCACCGGTATGGATTGTGGCGGCATCGAGTGGCCGCGCCAGGGCCGGGTACAGGCCCTGATGCAGATCTTGAAGCAGGCGCTCAGGGCTTGCCAGCAGGCAGGAGCGGCATCCGGGGGGTGAGCCACTGCAGTCGAATCGCACTGGCGCGTCCGGTGTCGCCCGCCTGCTCGCACAGTTCAGCCAGTTGCTTCCAGTAGCCAAGATTGTCGGGTTCGATCTGGGCGGCCTGCTCGGTCATCGAGATCGCAGCGCTCAGCAGCTCGGGCGAGGCGGAGTCCTGCGCGCTGAGGCGGGCGATGGCTGCCAGCGCGGGGGCGTGCTCGGGCCAGCTCTCCAGGCTCGATTTGAACGCGGCGATCGCTTCGGCATCCTTGCCTTGAGCGTGGCGCGCCTCGCCAATGAAGTACAGCACGAGGGGGTCGGCCGTGCGCTGCTCGCGGATCGCGGCGAACGCGGCTTCGGCGCTCCGGGGCGCCTTGTCCTTCAGGTGCAGGATGCCCTGGACCAGGGTTGCATAGTAGTTTGGCGCCGCCTCGCGCTGATTGAGGGCGTCGCGGGCGGATCGCGTCGTTTCAAGGTCATTGCGCAGGGCTGCGCACAGCGCGAACACGCCGAGCGCGTCCAGATCGGGCCGCTGGCGTGCCATGATGGCCGTTGCCTGATCGCAGGCTGCCCTCCATTGTCCGCGTGACAGGGTCTGAATCAGACGGATGTTGGCAGCAAGATCGGCTTCGCTGGCCTGCGGGTCGCTGCGTGAAGCGGCGTCCGGTGAAGGCGCGGAGGCTGGCGCCAGAACGGAGGGTGGGGCAGTCTGGGGGATCACCGCCGCCCCTGCCGGCGTGACCGCAGCAAGGTGGATTGATGCCAAGAATGCCAGGGTGCCGAAACGGCGGAGCGGAGTCGAGTGTGCCATATGCGTTTTCCCGCGCGGAATGCTTGGAGGGGTGAGACTGAAAACGGAGAAGCCCGACCACGGGCCGGGCTTCTCGCCTTGGGTCATTGACCGACGACCGTCACGTCAGACGACCTGCCGCCTGCGGCGGATGCGAAGCGCACCCAGCAATCCTGCGGCAAGCAGACTCAGCGTCGCCGGCTCGGGCACGCTGTTATCGTCGTCGTTGTCGGGGATCTGCGTGGCGGCGAGGATGTTGATGTACCACGGCGTGGCCAGGCCTGCATTCCAGTTCGAGTAGCCACTCCACGAGCCGTCTGCGTTCTGCGTGCTGACCAGGTACTGCGCGTAGTCCTCGAACCAGTTGCAGCCGTGGTCGGGGTTGTCGACGTTATCGCCGCAGTTGCCCGGACGGAGGTTGCTGATGATCGACGTAGCGGCATCGGTGCCGAGTCGCAGCTCCAGACCTTTGTATAGCGCCCACATTGCGTAGGGATGGCCGAAGTTGCCGTCGTAGGTATTGTTCGCAGTCTCCTGCCAGTGGGTGTTGATGTACGCCAGCGCCTTCTCAACCCGGTCATCCGCGGACGGCCAGTTGAGATAGTCCTGCATGATCAACAGGGCGCCTGTTTCGTTCATTTCACCGTATGCAGAGTTTGGCCCGTCATAGCCAGCAGCACCGGTGCTGTCGTTCTGGATGTAATCCGTCCATTTAGCCAGTTCCGTCTTCACGAATTCAGGCATGGTCACACCCATCTTGCCGGCATAAAGCGCAGAGATGACAGGCCATTGCGCGGTCGATTGGTCCGAGCCGCCGTAGTTCGCGAAATAGCGCCAGCCGCCGTCCTCGTTCTGGCCATAGGCGAAGTAGTCGATTGTGTTCTGCACGACGTCTTGGTAGGTCCAGGCGCCGCCCGCGCCACTGCCGTCCGTGCGTCCAGCGAGCGCTCCGGACGTGACCAGTGCGTCGGGGGTGCCGGAAGAGGCGATGGCGGGCAACACGATCCCGGTAATGTAGGTGTCGCGGTTGTTTGCGCCGCCCGGGTAGAACTTGATGCCAACGCCGTTGCCATCACCGTCCGGATTGTTGATCCCGCCCGGCCCCTGAGGAGAGATGCCCACCACCGAGACCTGGCTCATCAGATAGCTCAGGCCGTTGTCCACAACCTGCTGATAGGCCGTGGCGTTGGCACCCCAGTTCGGTTTCTCCTCCAGGAAGGCGAGCAGTGCCGAGCCGGTGTTTGCGATGAGGTAATCCGTGCCTCCGCCACCGAAGTAGCCGGATGCGCTCTGTGTCGATGCAAGGTGGGCGAGGCCGGCGTCGATTGCCGCTCGCTTTTCGGCCTCGGTTGCGGCGAGCGCGCTGCCCGCAGCGAAAGACATGCACGCTGCCGTGACCGCAGCAGCCAGGCTTGTTACTCGTTTCATGACGTCTCCCATTCCATTCAGATAAACATTAAAAACAACGGTGCGTACGACCAGGCCTTGCCCGAGTGCTGTTAAGCAAGGCGTGTGCCTGGAATAGGATTGTTTAAAAGAGCATTAAAAACAGGCGGTTGAAAAATCTGCTGCTCTTGCCCTGGAGGTGGCTTGTAAAATTCTTCGACATGCCCTGATCATCCCTGTCGGGTGTGGGGGCTGATGTGGCACTCCCGCTCGCCCCGCGTGCGCTCGTCGCTGAGGTCGTCGGCCTGGTGCGGGGCAATGTCCGTGATGTTCGGCAATACCCGCCGAGTGGCGGGCAGCGGTTTGCCGGGTATCCGTGGACCGGCGGATGGGGGCGCGCTACATTGAGCGCTCCCCATCCTGAGGAGACCGCGATGAGCGACGATCTGGTGCCCCTGTCGAAGACGGAGATCCGGGCGCGGCTGCAGCGCGAGCTGGCGCACTGGTGCTACGAAGACGGCTGGATACGGCGGAAGTACTGCACCGGGGGCTGGAAAGGCAGCTTGATGGTGGTCAACGTGGTTGGCCATCTTGCCGAGGCCGCCTGGCATCACCCGGACCTCGCGGTGTCCTACGCTTCCGTGATCGTGAAGCTGTGCACCCACACGCCCGCGGGGGTGACCGAGCGCGACCTTGCGCTGGCACGCAAGATCGAGGAGGTGGTGCAGTGGCAGCCCGGGCGCGAGGGCGGCGTGCTCGAGGGGACGCCGAACGACGATCCGCGTTTCCGCTACATCAACTACGACTCAAGCCGGGATCCCGACGTTGCGTGACGCGTCCCGTGCGTACGCTTCGCAGGTGGACGCAAAAAAGCCCCGCAGCGCGGGGCTTTTTTTTCGGTGAGACCGAGAGAGCTTAGGCAGCTTTCTTGGCAACAGCCTTGGAACCGGTGCTGACGGCCTTGACGGTGGCGTTGGTCGCGGCAGCCACGTTGGCTTCGGCGATCTCGGCGACCTGCTTGGCAGCCTTGCTCATGCTGTCGTAGGCGCTGTTGGCGGCGGCGATGGCCGACTTGACGGCAGCAACGGCAACGTCCGAACCGGCGGGAGCAGACTTGGCGGCCTTGTCCAGCGCGGAGGCGACGCCCTTGTTCACTTCAGCGACCTGGCCTTCGAAGACCTTGCCCATTTCTTCCTGGCTCTGCGAGCTGATCTCATAGACGCTGCGGGCGTAGGCGACAGCCTTCTCGACGATCGGCTGGGCCAGCGAAGCCTGCAGGCTCACCAGCTCGTGGATGTCCTTGGCAGCCAGCAGAGCCTTGGTGTTGGCCACGCCGTCTTCCAGCAGCGAGCGGGCGGTGTTCAGGTTCAGGGCGGCCAGGCGCTCGGCGCTGGCGAAGGCGGTGTTCGCCAGGGTCAGCAGGGTTTCGATGTTGGCCTTGTTGGCGGCGGCGAACTGCTCGGGGGTGACGAAATTGCTCATGTGAATCTCCTGAATGAAAGTGTGGGTGCATCAACATCGCTTGATCAGCTGCGATGTTGCGTTGCAGCATGGTGCGGATTATACGTACCTAGACTGGAGTGTCAAGCAAATGATTGTGCATCGCACAATGCCGCTTCGATTGACTCGATCAATCGCCCGTACCGGCCGTCCAGATCCCCCGAACGAGGTAGTTGCAGGGCGGTGAGCGGCGCGGTAGGTGACTGCTTACCGCCCCTTGATTGCCAGCGTATGACTGCACTGCAACAACGCGACCGGCATTGCGCCGGCCGCCTTCCTTCACCGGAGATCGTCCGCACTCAATCGTGGCGGAACTGAGCCTTGCGCTTCTCGACGAAGGCGGCCATGCCTTCCTTCTGGTCGTTGAGGGCGAAGGCTGAATGGAATACGCGGCGCTCGAACAGAAGGCCCTCGTTGAGGCTGCTCTCGAAGGCGCGGTTGACCGACTCCTTGATCATCATGACCACGGGCAGGGAGTAGCTGGCGATCGTCTCTGCCGTGGCGAGCGCGTCCTCGAGCAGCTTGTCGGCCGGCACGACGCGCGCGACCAGGCCGGCGCGTTCGGCCTCGACCGCGTCCATCATGCGGCCGGTCAGGCACAGCTCCATCGCCTTCGCCTTGCCCACCGCGCGCGGCAGGCGTTGCGTCCCGCCGGCGCCGGGCAGGGTGCCGAGCTTGACCTCGGGCTGGCCGAACTTCGCGCTGTCGGCGGCGATGATGATGTCGCACATCATCGCCAGTTCGCTGCCGCCGCCAAGCGCGAAGCCGGCTACCGCGGCGATCACCGGCTTGCGGCAGGTCTTCACACGCTCCCAGTTGCGCGTGATGTATTCACTCTTGTAGGCGTCCATGTACGAGAACGCGGCCATCGCGCCGATGTCAGCGCCGGCGGCAAAGGCCTTCTCGGAACCGGTGATGACGATGGCGCCGATGCCCTCGTCGGCTTCGAAGTCGTTCAGCGCAGCAGTGATCTCGTTGACCACCTGATCGTTGAGCGCGTTGAGTGCCTTGGGACGATTGAGGGTGATGAGGCCGACGCGGCCGCGCTTTTCGGCAATGATCATTTCGAAGTTCATGCTGTGTCCTTGCTGGTCTGTCGTGCGTGGGATGGGTTTACTGCGCGCCGTCGGATTTGGGCTGGATCACCGCGCGTACCCGGCTGGGTGCGGTGCCCGCCTTGCTGCCGGGGGCGTTGGTGGCGAGGTAGTTCTCGGTGATGGCGTCGTATTCGATGTAGTGGCCGCTGACCCGGTCGCCACCGCTGGTGACCTTGGCGCGGTTGAAAAGCCGGGCCTTCTCGCTGCGGCTGTCGTACTCGATCCGTTCGGCTTCGCCCTCGACGTACTCGGTGGTGCCTTCACGGCGCTGGCGGAAGGTGGCCAGGCCCTTGCCGGCTGCGGTGGCGACCCCGTTCTGGAAGCCGGCAGCGTCTTGGGTCACGACCAGCTTGTCGCCGCGGATCGTCAGGGTGCCCTGGGTGAGGACGACGTTGCCCTCGAACACATGCACCTTGTTGCGATCATCCACTGTGAGGGTGTCGGCCTCGATATTGACCGGCTGGTCACGGTCGGCTTTCTCGGCCAGTGCAGGCGGCGCAGCGCTGATCAGGGCCAGCGCAGTGGCGAACAGGGCGGTGGAAAGCGGAAGTTTCATGAGGGCGATCCTTGGCGGCGCGGCGGCATCACGGTCCTGACCTCGCCGATGAGTTCGAGCGTTCCGAAGAGGTTGTCGGCCCGCATGCCCTGCGCCGATGCGCGTCCACTGCCGCGCGTGAGCAGCACCGGCGAGTCGGTCTGGGCGCGGTATGCGTCGGGCCAGACGGTGAGGGTTTCGGAGTCCAGTGTAAGTGGCAGGGTCTCGGCCGTGCCCGGTCGGCGGACCTTGACCTCGCCGGCCAGGTCCACCTGATCACCGCCAGGCGACACGTCGGCGCGCCGGGCGGTGATCAGGGTCGGGCTGTCTTCACCCTGCAGTTGCAGGCGTGGCTGGTGCAGGCGGGTGATGTCGCCCGCGGGAAAGTGTTCCAGACGCTCGGCGAGCAGTTCGTAACGCTGGCCGCCATCGGCCCCGAACCCGACCACACGGGTGTGATGGGCAATGAAGTCCGGGCCGCGCTGTTCGCCCTGGACAAGCGGCTCGTCGGCGCGGGTGACACGCTCAAGCCACACCGAGCCTCCGGCTAGCGCGGCCAGGGCGAGGATGGGGTAGAGGCGCCAGGTGTCGATCAGCATTCAGATGACCTTGGCCAGCATCAGGTCGTGGGTGGTGAGGGCGCCCGCCAGCCGGCCGTCGTCATTGATGACCAGCAGCTGGCTGATGCGCATGCGCTCCATGAGCTCGGCTGCCTCGACCGCGAGCGCACCCGCGCCGATGCTGCGCGGGTTGCGGGTCATGACCTCGCTGACGCATGTGCTGCGCACGTCAGCGCCCTTCTCGAGCGCGCGGCGCAGGTCGCCGTCGGTGAAAATGCCTTGCGGCAGGCCGGCGGCGTCGATGATCGCGGTCATGCCCATGCCGCCGGCGGTCATCGCCAGCAGGGCCTGGGTGAGCGGCACGTCGGCGGCGACCTGTGGCACTGCGCTGGCCGGGCGCATGACGTCGCCGACATGGGTGAGCAGGCGGCGGCCGAGCGCGCCGCCCGGGTGCGAGCGCGCGAAATCCTCGGCGGCAAAACCGCGCGCGTCGAGCAGGGCGACGGCGAGTGCATCGCCGAGCGCGAGCGCCGCCGTGGTGCTGGCGGTGGGGGCGAGGTTGAGCGGGCAGGCTTCTTCCGTCACCGCAGCTTCCAGGTGGGCGTCGGCCTCGCGCGCGAGCGGCGAATCGGCTTTGCCCGTCATCGCGATCAGGCGTGCGCCTTGGCGCTTGACCAGCGGCAGGATCATCAGCAGCTCTTCGCTCGAGCCCGAGTTCGACAGCGCGAGCACCACGTCTTCGGGGGTGATCATGCCGAGGTCACCGTGGGCAGCCTCGGCCGCGTGCACGAAATAGGCCGGGGTGCCGGTGCTGGCGAGCGTGGCAGCCAGCTTGCGCGCGATATGCCCCGACTTGCCGATGCCGGTGACGATGACGCGGCCATGACGTTTGAGGATGAGGTCGACGGCGCGCTCGAATTGTTCGCCGATGCGGTCTGCGAGCGCGGCGACGGCTGCGGCTTCGATGCGCAGCACGCGGCGCGCGAGCGCGACGGCGCGGCTGTCTGCGGAAGCGGGAATTGGGTCCATGAAATCGATGCTTTACAATCGCTGAAACGGGCTGGCGGCGCGGCCGGCGGCCAAATGCAGATGTGATGCGCGCTGCGCCTGACCCGATCGCTGGATTGTATAACAAACATTCGGGACGCCGCCCGGCGTGCCTGCGGCCTCCGACTTTTGCTCTCCATGCTCAATACGCTCGAATTCGTGGTCCTGCTGCTCGCGGCGGCGGTGGTCATGGTCGCCCTTTTCCGCAGCATGAACCTGCCGCCGGTGCTGGGCTATCTGCTCGTCGGGGCGGTCGGCGGGCCGCATGCGCTCAACCTGATGCAGGAGTCGGCGGGCGCAAGCCACCTGGCCGAATTCGGCGTGGTATTCCTGATGTTCTCGATCGGCCTCGAGTTCTCGCTCGGGCGGCTGATGGCGATGAAGCGCATCGTGTTTGGCCTCGGTCTGGTGCAGGTGCTGGTCAGCATCGCGCTGGTCACCGTGCTCGGCCGCCTGTTCGGCCTGGGGTGGATCGCCAGTTTCGCCCTCGGTGGCACGCTGGCGATGTCCTCGACCGCGATCCTGTCCAAGCTGCTCGCCGACCGCATGGAACTCGACAGCCGCCACGGCCGCGAGGTGATCGGCGTGCTGCTGTTCCAGGACATCGCGGTGGTGCCGCTGCTGATCCTGTTGCCGGCCTTGTCGCGCCCGGCCGAGGAGTTGCTGTTTACGCTCGGCCTGGCGGCGCTCAAGGCGGCGCTGCTGCTCTTGCTGGTGCTGGTGTTCGGGCAGCGTCTGATGCGCTGGTGGTTCACGCTGGTGGCCAGGCGGCGCTCGGCCGAACTCTTCATGCTCAACGTGCTGTTGATCACGCTCGGCCTGGCCTGGCTGTCGGAGCGGGTGGGGCTGTCGCTGGCGTTGGGCGCCTTCCTCGCCGGCATGCTGATTTCTGAGACCGAGTACCGCTATCAGGTCGAGGAGGACATCAAGCCCTTCCGCGATGTGCTGCTCGGGCTGTTCTTCGTCACCGTCGGCATGCTGCTCGATGTGATGGAGATCCTGCGCAACCTGCCGGCCGTGCTCGGCCTGCTGCTCGCGCTGCTGGTGCTCAAGTTCGGCATCGTGTTCGCGGCTTCGCGCCTGTTCGGCTCGCCATCGGGCACGGCGATGCGCTCGGGGCTGTGGCTGTGCGCAGGCGGGGAGTTCGGCTTCGTGCTGCTGTCGCAGATCCTCGGGCTGGGGCTGATGCCGCACGGCCTCGCCCAGGTGACGGTGGCGGCGCTGGTGCTGTCGATGCTGCTCGCCCCGCTGATCGTGCAGATCAGCGATCGCCTGGTGATGCGCTTCGTGGCCTCGGAGTGGCTGATGCGTTCGATGGAGCTGACACGGGTGGCGGCGCAGTCGCTGAACACCGAGAAGCACATCATCGTCTGCGGCTACGGCCGCAGCGGGCAGTACATGGCGCGCTTCCTCGAACAGGAGAACGTCAGCTATGTCGCGCTTGATCTCGACCCCGAGCGCGTGCGCGAGGCGGGCGCGGCCGGCGACACGGTGGTCTATGGCGATGCCGCCCGGCGCGAGACCTTGATGGCGGCGGGCATCATGCGTGCGAGCGCGCTGGTGGTGTCCTTCGGAGGCGTGGAGGCGGCGCTGCGCGTGATCCATCATGCGCATGCGCTGCGCCCCGACCTGCCGGTGGTGGTGCGTGCCAGTGACGAGGCCGACATGGAAAAGCTCGCTCAGGCGGGCGCCGCCGAGGTCGTGCCCGAGGCCTTCGAGGCCAGCATCATGCTCGCCTCGCATGCGCTGGCGCTGATTGGCGTGCCACTCAAGCGCGTGGTGCGGCGTATCCGCGAGATCCGCGGTCAGCGCTATGCGCTGATGCGTGGATTCTTCCAGGGCAGTGGTGACGCGAGTGAAGGCATGGACGCCCACGAGGCCCGGTTGCGCTCGGTGAGCGTGCCGCCCGGGGCGTCCGTGGTCGGGCGGACGCTGGGCGACATGCGTCTGGACGAGTGCGGCGTGACGGTGTCGGCGGTGCGCAGGCGCGGGATTCGCGCGCTGTCGCCGGGGGTGGAGACCCGCATCGAGGCCGGTGATGTGGTGGTGCTGCTGGGCGTTCCGGTGGGGCTCGAGGCCGCCGAGCAGCGTCTGCTCGGCGGCTGAGCGAGGCTCAGAGGCTGGCGCACACCGTGTGACTGTTCGCGTCCACGAGCGGGTTGCTCGTCGAGATGGCGACCAGACCGCCCTCGCCCGACGTACCGGCGCGCAGCGACCCGCGTGCAGGGTCACCGTCATCGAGCGCGATGTCGAGCTGGCGTACGAGCTTGCCGGGGATCGCGTCGGAGCACACCACCAGGCTGCCGGGTACGCCGAGCACGCTGTTGCCGCGCTGGATGCCGAGGCGTCCGCCCAGCGCGTTGCGCGGCAGGAAGTCGGGGGCGTCCGTGTCGGTGCTGCCGGTCATGAGGTTGGCCAGGCGCAGGTGTTGCCAGAAGCGCACGGTCTCGGTGTCGGCCGTGGCGTCCCAGTCGCCGTCGATGACGCCGTTGCCGTTACCGAAAGCGGTGCAGTTTTCCTCTGCGCTGCAAAGATGACGGGTCGCGGCGCGGTCGTCGCCGGGGAGCGCGCGAAACCGGTCCTGATACGCATGGATCATGGCGGGAATGCTGCGCAGATCCTGGCCCAGATTCTTGGCTTTTGCGCTGTCGATCAGCTCCTGGCCCTTGAGCACACCGCCGAGCAGCAGGCCGATGATGAGCAGGACGATGGCAATCTCGACGAGGGTGAATCCGTTCTGGAACTTCTTCATGGGTATCTCCTGGTTGGGTACGGCGGTGGGGGGGGGTAGGGGATGCTTCGGGACGATCACAGGCGGCCGGCCTGGGCGATGCGTGAGATCAGCAGTGGGCGACCGATCCAGGCCAGCAGGTCGTCGAAGTCGGTAGTCGATTCGCCGGCCTGGTAGGTGGGGGCGGCACTCGAGTAGCTGGCGTTGAGCCCATCGGGCTGGCGGTTGGGGCCGGTCGAGTAGACGATCGCGACCGCCTGTGAGTCGGTGGTGGTGATGCGGCTGTGGTCGTGGCTGCGGATCTGCAGGTTGCCTGCCGGCGCGGTGGCGGCTCCGATCGGGGCGGTGGCGAATGCGGGGTCGACGCGGTAGCGCCAGTGTCCCGCCCAGTCGTCACCGGGCGCGTAGCGGGGGCTGCCCCAGGGGTCGGTGGCGGGCAAGGCGAGGCTGCGCCAGGGCAGACGGCCCTCGGAGCTGAAGTTGCAGGGCGCGGCGTCCTCGACCCCGTAGCGTGCTGCGGCCGGGTCGGCCTCGGTGCTCGGGCAGGGCAGGCGGCCGTGGATGATCGCGAAGCCAACCAGGGCTTGCTGGATGTCGCGCAGGCGTTCGAGCGCGGCCTGGCGGTCACGGGCCTCGATCCGGCTGGCGACGGGGACCAGCAGGCTGCCGCCCAGGAGTGCGAGAATGACCAGCACCATGGCGAGTTCCACCAGCGTGAAGCCGTCCTCGCGTACGCAGACAGGGCGGATTGCGCAGGCGCGAGTGCGGGATCGAGGAAGGTTCAGGGCAGGCATCGGATGACGTCGGTCGTGGCGGGATGCATACGATCAGGGGTGGCGAAGCGGGCGGCGCCGGCGAAGGCAGGCACCCCGGTGAGCAGATGGGCGGCATTGACCCCCTCGAAATACTGCGCGAGGTCGGCACGCTGGGCGGGCGTCGCCCGCGCCTGGGGGCTCGGTCCGCTGCGCAGGCGCTCGCCGCCCAGGGCGAGGATTGCGCGACAACGCTCCACCAGAGGCGGATCGCTGCGGCTGACCGTGATGCAGGGGCTGCCGTCGGGGCAGGCGGCAAAGTGCATCTGGTCGCGCCAGCGGTCGAGTGTCGCGCGCCCTCCGGCGGGCAGGCCGAGCACCTCGGCCGGTGGGAGCGCACCGATGGCCAGGCTGCCGGTGGTCACTGCGTGGCGTGCGAGCCAGTCCGCGCCCCCGCTCACCAGGCGCTCGGCGAGGGCCGCTGCAGCGCGGTCGATGAGCGCATCGACGTAGCCCGCAAAGTCATGGCGCTGGCGCAGGGCGTCGAACAGGTCGTCGGTGCCGATCGAGACCATCAGATCGTTCGCGGTGGCCGGTTCGCCCGGCTGCGCGCCGTGCTGCGAGATGGAGATCGGTCCGGTGCCCGCAAGGTAGTCGTCGTCGAGATACTGTGCGCGGTCCATCAGGGCCGAATCGCTGCCGCTGCAGCCGAAGGCCCGCCCGGGTGGGCGAATCTGCCCGTCCAGGGCACGGCCAGGCGCGAAGATCACGGCAATGGCGCGACCATCAGGAGCGGCCACCGCCAGCCTGCTGCCGTCGGCGCCGAACAACTCGAACTGCCCCGGGCTGTCCCAGTTGAGGGTGAGCGGCTTGGGGTTGTGCTTCACGCTGCCGGCGACGGCATACCACAGACACTCACCCCAGCCATCGCGCAGGTCGGGCAGGCCGAGCGTGCGCCACGGCAGCCGGCCAATGGCAGCGACGTCACGCGGACCACAGGCGCCGATCGGGGTCGATCCGTCGTTGCCGCTGTCGGGGCAGGGCAGAAGACCATAGCCTTCCCCCGGGTGACGTTCCTCGTAACTGATCGCGTAGCCGATCAGGGCACTGCGTGCCTGAGCCAGCGCCTCCAGGCTGCGAGCATGGGCGACGGCCTCGCTGCGGGCGCGCAGTTCGCCGTTTGCAAGCATAGCGCCTGCAGCCAGCACGGTGACCAGCAGCAGCGCGGCGATGAGGGCCTGGCCGTGCTGCTGCGCGGACCGGCTTGATCCCGCGTCGGGGCGGTCCTGGAGGTGCTTGGGGGCCCCGCGGGACGGCCTGGTCCGGGGCCGGGCATTCGGCCGACTCGGTTTGTGCGCGAAGGAAAAGCTCACGGGCGTGCCTCGCGAATGGGGCCTTGGGGCGAAGGGACGGCGTCCGCCGCATCGGTGGCGGGTTCGGGGGGTGAAGCTGCAGTCGATGGCTGCGCCGCAACGGCCTGTTGCTGCGGCCCTGCCCAGAGGTCGCCGACGCGCAAGCGCTGGTGCCGGATCCTCGCCGGCGAGAGTGCTGGTTCGGTGCCGATGGCGGCCTGGAGGCCGGCTTCGCGCGCACTCACGAGTTGTCCATCGAGCCAGACGAAGGCTTGGCCGTCGGGGCGCACCAGGATGCCGTCGATGCGCTGCGGAGCAGGTGCGGGTGCGGCTTGGGCCGCCTGGTTGGACGCGGGCGGGGGCGCTTCCGGTGCAGGGCAGGGCGCTTGCGCGGGCGAGTCCGGGACGACCGGCTCGATGGCTGCCCACGGGGTGTTGTCGGTGGCAGGCAAGGCCTCGGGCGTGCGGGCGGCGCGCTCGGCATCCTGCGCCGCGCCCGCCTCGCGTGCGACGTACCAGGCGCCGCTGCCGAGCGCGGTGGATGCGATCAGCCCGGCAAGTGCCAGCGTGCGGGGAGTGGGGGTGAGCGTGCTGCTGCGGATGATCGCTGGCTTCCAGCCAAGGTCGCCCGGCGCCCGGCGCAGGGCGCGAACGAGCAGCGTATCCAGGGTTGCGTGCGTGGCGTGGTGCTCCCGTTGCGCGCTGCGCTGGACAGTGGTGGAAGCAGCGGGCAGGAAGCTGAGTGCGCTCTCCACATCGCTGCTCAGGCCGGCCCGTGATGATGAGGTCAGGGGTAGGGATTCGGCCGACTCGAGCACGCGCACCGGGACCGTGCCCGTGTGCGGCAGTCGGCGCTGGGAGCGCAGGTAGTCGCGTGTGCGCTCGATCTCGTCGAGCCAGGCGCCCGAGTGCGCCGCGGCGGCGAGCGTGCAGTGTCCGACCAGGCGCGAGAACTGCAGGCCGCTTCTGTCGACCAGGCTGATGCGCAGTCCGCCGCGGCTGAAGCCGGCAACCAGTAGCGGCCCGGTCTCTGCGACGCGGCGGCCCGAGGTGGCGGTCAGCACGGCGGGGATGAGGTTCGCTGCCGGTATCAGGTGCGTGATGCGGGCGCCGCTCGCGCGCAGCGCCTCCAGCCATGGGCGCAACTCGTCCGGGCGCTCGAGACCCGCGAACACGAGGCGCTCGAAGCCCTTGCGGCCGTCGGGTGCAGCGCCGAGCGACCAGGCCCGGGCGAACTCGGGGTGGGGGAACCAGGCGGCGGTGCGGCGGGCGATCAGTGCCCTGCGGTCGGCGCCGCGCACGCGCGGCAGGTCCTCGGTCTGGTAGGTTTCATCGGCCAGATTGACCAGGATCCGGCACCGCTCGCGGGGTGCGCGTGTGGCCAGCCACGCGTTCAGCGCCGCGGCCTCTCCAGAGGCGAAGCCGGCCAGCCAGACGGGTGTCTCGTCATGCATTTGACATGCCTCGAGGCCGAGCGCGTCGATCAGCAGCAGCAGCGGTCTGCGTAGCATCGGGCTATACCGGCAGGCGGGTGATGATGTCGTAGATCGGGCCGAGCACCGCGCTCGCGATCCACAGCAGCATGCCGCCCATCAAGATCGTCAGCGCCGGCTCGGCTGCGGCTTGCAGGCGGGCAATGCCGTCGGCGACGTCGCGCTGGTAGAGCATGGCGACCTTGTTCAGGGCCTGGTCCAGGGCGCCCGTATGCTCGCCGAGCCGGACCATGCGTGTGACCAGCGGGGGAAAGACCTCGGCTTCCTCGAAGGCGGCAGACATCGGTCGCCCCTGCTCGATGCTCTGGCGAGCGGCGCGCAGGCCCTCGCGCAAGGCGAGATTGCCGACTGCGTCCTCGCTGGTGCGCAAGGCGTCGATGATGTTGATGCCTGCGGCGTAAAGCGTCCCGAACAGGGCTGCAAAGCGCGCCAGGGCGAGCTTGCGCAGGATCTCGCCGACCAGCGGCAGGCGCAGGCGCAGGGCGTGGGCGCGGATTCTCAGCGACTCGGAGCGCGCCAGAGCCTGTGCGCCGAGCACCAGCCCGCTGCCAAGCGTGAGCAGCATCGCCCAGCCCCAGTCGCGAACTGCCTGCGACATCCCCACCAGCAGCCGGGTCTGCAGCGGCAGGGACTGGCCCGCGCCGCGCAGCAGCTTTTCCACTTCAGGGACGACCTGCGTCAGCGCGACCACGATCGCCACCAGCAGCACGGTGGCGACGATGGCCGGATAGAGGCTGAGGCGGCGGGCGTGGGTGGCGAGCGCTTCCTCATGGGCCAGGGTGGCGCCGATGTCGCGCACCGCCATCGGCAGCCGGCCCGCACTCTCTCCGGCGCGCAGCAGGCTCACGGCCACCGCCGAGAACGCCTGCGGCTGGCGCGCTGCCGCGTCCGACAGGGGCTGGCCGCGTTCGATGTCGGCGAGCAGCGCGGCGATGGTGCGTTGCAGGCGGGGCTCGGTGACGGCGTCGCGCAGGGCGGTGAGGCTCTCGAAGGGCGGCACGCCAGCTTCGAGCAGCTGTTCGAGGTGAAAGCAGAACGGGATCAGTTCGCGGCGCGGGATGCGCGCTGCGCGCCGCAGCCCGGGGTGCCGCGCGCGGCCGTTGATCAGCAGCAGCCCCTGCGCGCGCAGGCGCTGCTCCAGCTCGACGAGATCGGTGGCCGCGAGCTCGCCACGAACGCGGCGTCCGTCCGTGCTGAGCGCACGGTAGCGAAAGGTCTGCATCATTGTTCCGTGCCCGCACTGTCTGCCGGGAAGAGCGCCGACAGGTCGACCACGCGGGCGAGTTCGCGCAGGCTGGTGCTGCCCTCGAGCACGCGGCGCACGCCGTCCTCGGCGAGACTGCGAAAGCCCTTGCGTCGCGCCGTCGCACGCAGCGCGGCGGTGTGGGCCCGGCGCGCGACCAACTCGTCGAGTGCGGGGTCGAAGGGCAGGATCTCGGTGAGGGCGAGCCGGCCACGATAGCCGCGGAAATCGCAGGCGGGGCAGCCGACGGCCTCGTGCAGCATGGGCGCAGGGGCGTCCGCAGGGAGCCCGAGGCGGGCGCGGTCCGCGCGGCTGGCGGGGGTGGCCTTGCAGCAGGCCGGGCACAGGCGGCGTACCAGGCGCTGCGACAGGATCCCGGTCAGGTTGCCGGCGAGCAGTTCGGCACCCAGGCCGAGCTCCGCCAGGCGCGGGACAGCCCCGAAGACCGAGTTCGCATGCAGGGTGGCGAACACCTGGTGCCCGGTGAGCGCCGCGCGCAGAGCCATGGTGGCGGTGTCGGTATCGCGGATCTCGCCGATCAGGATCACGTCAGGGTCCTGGCGCAGGAGTGCGCGCACGCCGTCGGCGAAGTCCAGCCGCGAGGCCTCGCCGATCTGGGTCTGGCGGATCATTGCCAGCGGATATTCGACCGGATCCTCCAGGGTCATGATGTTGACCGCCTCGCAGCTGAGGTGGTTGAGGATTGAATACAGGGTGGTGGTCTTGCCGCTGCCGGTGGGGCCCACCACCAGCACCAGGCCTTCGGGGCGGGCGAGGATGTGCGCGAGGTCCTCCGCCTGCGCGGGCGTCAGCCCGAGCGCCTCCAGCGGCACGATGCCCTTGTCGCGGTCGAGGATGCGCAACACGATGTTCTCGCCATGCAGCGTGGGTTGGGTGGCGACCCGGAAATCGACCGGCCGTCCGCCGATGGTGAGGCTGATGCGCCCGTCCTGTGGGCTGCGCGACTCGGCGATGTCCATGCCGGCGAGCACCTTCAGGCGGACGGCGACTTCCGGCCAGCAGCTGCGATGCAGGGCGCGGACCTGGCACAGGGCACCGTCGATCCGGTGACGGATGCGCAGGAAGCCGGCCTCGGGTTCAAAGTGCAGGTCGGAGGCGCCGCGTGAAACGGCGTCGGCGAGCAGGACATCCACCAGTCGCGTGACCAGCTGCGGGTCGCGGGTTGAACTGCCGGCGTTGCCCTTGTGCTGCTCGAGTGCCCGCACGAGTTCCTCAATCGAGCTGACCTGGCCGTAGTGCTGGTCGATTGCGCGGCCCAGTTCGCCGTCGCCGGTCAGGCGCAACTCGATTTGCATCTGGGGGCCCAACTCGGCCCGCAGGCGATCAAGCGCCACGATGTCGTGAGCGTCGGCCATGGCCACCACCAGACGCTGCTGCCGGGCGTCGTATTGCAGCGGCAGCAGGCGGTGGCGGCGTGCGAGCGCGTGCGGCACCCGGGCGATGGCGTCCGGATCGGCCAGTGCCGCGCGCAGGTCCACGCAGGCCAGGCCACTGCGTGCGGCAAGCACCTCGCGCAGTGCGGCCTCGCTGACGAAGCCCAGTTCCACCAGCACCTGACCGAGGGGACGCTGGCGATCCTGCTGCTCGTGGAGCGCGATGCGCAACTGGTCCTCGCCGATGAGCCCGGCGCCAAGCAGGGTTTCTCCGATGGGCAGCGGGGCGTTCATGGCAGGCGCTCGGTTGGGGAGGGGCTTGGCGTCAGCAGTGGGCGCAGTGGCAGGTGAGGAAAGTTGCGCTGCCCGGGCGAGGGGCCGCTGGTGAGGAAGGCGTCGTCGGGGAGATGGGCGGCATAGCCGGCGTAGCCGGCCTGCAGGCTGGGCTCGTCGATCAGCAGCGGGCGCAGGAAGATCAGGAGTTCGGTACGGCGCACCGCGTTGTCCCGGCGGGTGAACAGTTCGCCTACCACCGGTAGGTCGCCAAGCAGCGGGATGCGCCCGGTGTCGTGGTCGATGCGGTCTTCCATCAGCCCCCCCAGCACGCCCACCTCGCCGCTGCGCAGGCGCAGCATCGACTCGATCTCACGCGTGCGGATCTGCGGCACACGGTTGGGGATGGAGCCGAGCGAAGGGTTCGGGTCGTCCTTGAAGCCCGAGATGCCCGAGATCGTGGGACGGACGTTGAGCGTGATCTCGCCTTCGGCACTGATCTGGGGTGTCACCGACATCACCATGCCGACCGATACGGACTGCGGGGTGGTGGTTGCAGTGATGCGGGCCTGCTTGCGGTCGTCGTATTCGGTGATGGTGCTGTCGACCAGGAAGTAGACGACCTCCTCGACCACCTTGAGCATCGCGGTCTGGTTGTTGAGCACCGACAGGCGCGGGCTGGAGAGCACCTTCACCGTACCGAAGGTCTCCAGCAATTCGAGCCGGACATCGGTGCTGGTCGACAGGTAGGACACGGTGGGGATGCCCGGCCGCGCGTCGCCGCCCCCGCGCGGGCTGATGTTCCAGCCCGGTACGCCGAGGCGCGTCCAGTCGATGCCCTGACGGTAGCCGTCCGCCAGGGTGACCTCGACGATGGTGGCTTCGATCATCACCTGTCGCCTTGCGGCCTGCTGCACGCTGCCGAGGAAGCTGCGCAGGTATTCGTGCTGGCGGGCGGTCGCGCGCACCATCAGCACACCGCTCTCGCGGTTGATCATGACGTTCGGGCTGTGGCAGGCGGCGGCGTCGCCACCGCAACGCCGGGCGGCAGGCTCGGAATCGTCGAGGAGCTTGACCAGGTTGGCCTCGAGCGCGGTCCAGAAGTCGTGGCTGGCCCGGGTCTCGATCTCCGTGACCGAGGCGTTGCCACTGCCACCGCCGTTGCCGGCGTTCTGGCCTGCGCTGCCGGTGGTTGCGATCTGGGTGCTGGTGGCGACGGTGCCGTGCATCTCCCGGCTGAGGTTGACGTAGTCGAGGGCGTAGGCGCGGATCTCTGCGCTGTCGGGGCGCACCATCAGATGGCGGCCGCGGAGTTCGTAGCGGATGTCGGCCTGGCGTGCGATGCGCTCGAGCAATTCGCGCAAGGGCTGATCCTGGGCGCGCAGCGTGATGCGCCCCTCGATCCCGGGGTGGAGGTCCAGGTCGAGGCCGGCATCACGACCCATCGCGAGCAGGAGTTCGGCGACCGGAATCTCGTGCACGTCGAGCGAGTAAGCGCGCTGGGGTTGGGATGGGGGTGACGTGGCTGCGACGTGCGGCGTCGTTGCGCCGGCCTGCGCCGAGGGCGTGATCGGGGTCGCTGGAAGGGGCTCGCCGGAGATCGGCTGTACAGCCGCAGCTGGCCCCTGGCGTGCTTCATGCGCAGTGTGTGCGTCCAGGTGGCCCAAGGTGGCTGGCGCGGGCTCGAGCTGCGCGCAGGCACTCGCTGCGAGGGTGGTCAGGGTCATGACAAGAGGGCTGAAGGAGCGATGCATGCGGTGATGCTAAATCAATTATCGGCAAAGGTGAATATGTAATTGGAATTTACTGGCTGGGGCTCAGTGCATCCTGCGCCTGTGGTGCAAGTGTCTGGGGCAGAAAGCATCTGGCCCGTGCGCTGGCGGCGCGATCGGTTGTTGCATTGCAGCAACTGCGGGACGGCTATTGACCGCCTCTGATATAATTTGACGTTTTACCAATTACCTTACGTCCGTGCCTCAGTCCGCCGAACAGGCTTCCCCGCTGGTTTCCCTGCGCGACGTGCGCTTCGCCTATGGCGAACGCGAGATCCTGCGCGGCATCGATCTGAGCGTGCATCGCGGCCAGGTCGTCGCCATCATGGGCGGCAGCGGCTGCGGCAAGACGACGCTGTTGCGCCTGATCGGCGGGCAGTTGCGCGCGTCGGCCGGTGCGGTCGAGGTCGAAGGGCGTGAGCTTGCCCGCTTGTCGACCAGAGAGCTGTACGCCCTGCGCCGGCGCATGGGCATGTTGTTCCAGTTCGGTGCCTTGTTCACCGACATGAGCGTGTATGACAACGTCGCGTTTCCCCTGCGCGAACACACTCGCCTGCCTGCGGACATGATTCACGACCTCGTGTTGATGAAGCTGCAGGCGGTGGGTCTGCGCGGGGCGGCAAAGCTCAATCCGGGTGAGCTCTCCGGCGGCATGGCGCGGCGGGTGGCGCTGGCGCGTGCGGTGGCGCTCGACCCGATGCTGATCCTGTATGACGAGCCCTTCGCCGGCCTCGACCCGATCTCCCTCGGCATCATCGGCCAGCTCATCCGGCGCCTGAACGACGCATTGGGCGCCAGCTCGGTGATGGTGACCCACGACGTGCACGAATCGCTGGCGATTGTGGATTACATCTACTTCGTGTCCGATGGCCGCGTCGTCGCCCGGGGCACACCGGACGAGATCCGCACCTCGACGGATCCCTTCGTGCATCAGTTCGTCCATGCCGAGGCCGACGGGCCGGTGCCCTTCCACTACCCGGCGGCGCCGATCGCCAGCCTTCTGAGCACGGAGGGCGCATGAACGCGATCGCCTCGGCGCTGCGCCGCATCGGCGCGATGACCATTGACGGCATCTGGCGGCTGGGCTTTGCCACCCGCTTCCTGATTGCAGTGTTGCTCAACTCCGGGCAGGCGCTGCGCCGCGTCCATCTGACCCTTCGCGAGCTCTACTTCAGCGGCGTGCTGTCGCTACTGATCATCGTGGTGTCGGGGCTCTTCGTCGGCCTGGTGCTCGGTCTGCAGGGCTACGACATCTTGCAGCGCTACGGCTCGGCCGACGCGGTGGGGGTCATGGTGGCGCTGTCGCTGCTGCGCGAACTGGGGCCGGTGATCGCCGGGCTGCTCTTCGCCAGCCGCGCGGGCTCGGCGATCGCAGCCGAGATCGGGCTGATGAAGACCACCGAGCAGCTGAAGGCGATGGACATGATGGCGGTCAACCCGATCGCACGGGTTGTGGCGCCGCGCTTCTGGGGCGGGGTCCTGTCGATGCCGCTGCTGGCCGCGCTGTTCTCGGCGATGGGCATCTTTGGTGGCTGGTTGATCACCGTGGTGGTGATCGGTGTCGATGATGGCGCATTCTGGTCGCAGATGCAGGCGGCGGTGGAGTTCCGCTACGACGTGATGAACGGCGTGATCAAGTCCGTGGTCTTTGGCACAGTGGTGTCGCTGATCGCGGTGTTCGAAGGCTACGACTGCCAGCCCACCGCAGAAGGCGTGTCGCGTGCGATCACCCGCACGGTGGTGACCTCGGCGCTGGCCATCCTGGCGCTCGATTTCGTGCTTACCTCTTTCATGTTCCGGGGTTGATGATGAGTCGTACCGCGCTCGACCTGTGGGTCGGCATTTTTGTTGCGATCGGTTTCGCCGCGCTGGTGTTCCTGGCGATGAAGGTGGGCAATTTCTCGGGCCTGGATGGCAGCGAGACCTATCGCGTCGAGGCCCCCTTCGACAACGTCGGCGGGCTCAAGGTGCGCGCGCCGGTCAAGAGTTCGGGTGTGCTCGTCGGGCGTGTGGCCAGCATTCGTTTCGATGCCGAGATCTATCGGGCAGTTGTCGAGCTCGAGATCGACAAGCGCTATGCGTTTCCGGCCGACACCACCGCGTCGATCCTGACCTCGGGTCTGCTGGGCGAGCAATACGTCGGGCTCGAGGCGGGCGCAGACAGCGAGATGCTCAAGAGCGGTGACCGCGTGCTGATCACGCAGTCGGCGGTGGTGCTCGAGAAGCTGATCGGGCAGTTCATGTTCGACCGCGCCGCTGATGCCCCCGCCGCCCAGTAAGGCGTGCGCCGTTTCCGGAGAAAACAGCAATGCGAAACGTCTTCAGTTCGTCCCGTGCCGGCCTGGTCCTTGCCGCGCTGTCGGTCACGCTGCTCGCCGGCTGTGCCAGCGCCCGCAACCCGAACGATCCGCTCGAGGGCTACAACCGCGCGATGTTCAGTTTCAACGATCAGGTCGACAGGGCCGTCGTCAAGCCCGCGGCGCAGGTGTACGAGGTCGTGCTGCCAGGGCCGGCGCGTACCGGCGTGGGCAATGTGTTCGGCAATCTCGGGGACCCGTGGATTGCGTTCAACAACATGTTGCAGGGCAAGTTCGCCGAGGGCATGAGCGACCTCATGCGCTTTGCGCTCAACTCGACCTGGGGACTGCTCGGCGTGCTCGACATCGCCAGCGAAGCCGGTCTGCCCAAGCATGACGAGGACCTCGGCCAGACGCTGGCGCGCTGGGGCGTGGGCGAGGGCGCCTATGTCGTGCTGCCGTTTTTCGGGCCGCGCACGGTGCGCGACGCGGTGGCACTGCCGGCCGACATGATGGGCGACACGCCGTTCTCCATCGACCACGTCCCCACCCGCAACACCGTCACCGGTACCCGCATCGTGCACGGGCGCTCGGTATTGCTCGGCACTGAGCGCACGCTGGACGAGGCCGCGCTCGACCACTATGCCTTCGTGCGCGATTTCTACCTCGAACAACGCCGCTACAAGGTCAGCGATGGCCAGCGGCAGCGGGTGTACGAAGATTTCGATGACCAGTCCGCCGCGCCGCTCGGCGACGAGGTGGATATGGCGGCGGCCGTGGAACGGGCCCCTGATCGCAAGCGCGCATCGTCAACCCATGAAAATTAAGCGAAAGACATGAACAGACTGTTGAACCGTTTCTTCCTCCCGCTGCTGTGCCTGCTGTTCTCGGGCGCCCTGCCGGCGATGGCGGCCACCGATCTCAAGGCGCCCGATGTGCTGGTCAGGGACGTCACCAACGAAGTGCTCGAGATCGTGCGTGCGGACAAGGCCATCCAGGCCGGCGACACCAAGCGTGTGATCGAACTGGTCGACGCCAAGGTGCTGCCGCACTTCGACTTTCGCCGCATGACCATGCTCGCCGTCGGCCGCGACTGGCGCCAGGCCACCGCCGAGCAGCAGGGCAAGCTCACCGATGCCTTCCGCACCCTGCTCGTGCGCACCTACTCCAATGCGCTGACCCAGTATCGTGACCAGCGCATCGAATTCCGCCCCTCGCGCTTCGCTGCGGCCGACACCCGCGTGCAGATCCGTACCGAGGTCATCCAGGCCGGTGCGCAGCCGGTCGGCATCGACTACATGCTCGAAAAGGGCGAGCAGGGCTGGAAGGTGTTCGACGTCATCGTCGCTGGCGTGAGCCTGGTCACCAACTACCGCAGCAGCTTCGGGCAGGAGATCAGCCGTGGCGGCATCGATGGCCTGATCAAATCGCTGGAAGAGCGCAATCGCACCCTCGCCGAGCAGCATGGTCTGCAGCAGGCGGAAGGCGGACGCGGCGCATGAGTGATCAGGGCCAGATCAGGGTATTCGCGCCAGCCGGCGAGCTGCCCATGATGTCGGCGCCGGCAGTGCTCGAGGAGGGCAGGCGGCTCGCGCGTGCGGGTGCGCTCGTGGTCGATTTTGCTGCGGTCACGGCCGCCGATTCCGCGGCGCTGGCGCTGCTGCTCGACTGGATGCGCTGCGCGCGCGCCGCCGGTAACCGCCTCATGGTGCGCAGCCTGCCTGCCGGGATGGCGAGCCTGGCAGCACTCTACGACCTCGAGTCGCTGCTCCCGCAGGAGTCCTGCGCATGAGCATGCCGGCCATTCGAATTCAGGGTGTGACCAAGCGCTATGGTGCGCTGCAGGCCCTGGGTGGCGTCGATCTCGAGGTTGGCCAGGGCGAGTTCTTCGGGCTGCTCGGTCCCAATGGTGCGGGCAAGACCACGCTGATCTCGGCGCTGTCGGGCCTGGTGCGACCGGATAGCGGTACGCTCGAGATCATGGGCCATGACGTGGTCGGTGATTACCGCAACGCGCGCCGCAACCTCGGCGTGGTACCGCAGGAGCTGGTGTTCGACCCCTTCTTTTCGGTACGCGAGCTGCTGCGCATCCAGTCGGGCTACTTCGGCATCCGCAGCAACGACGACTGGATCGACGAGATCCTGGCCAGCCTCGATCTGACCCACAAGGCGCAGTCCAACATGCGCACGCTGTCGGGCGGCATGAAGCGGCGCGTGCTGGTGGCGCAGGCCCTGGTCCACCGCCCGCCGGTGATCGTGCTCGACGAGCCCACCGCGGGCGTGGACGTCGAGCTGCGCCAGGGGCTCTGGCAGTTCATCCGCAAGCTCAACCGCGACGGCCACACCATCGTGCTCACCACGCACTACCTTGAAGAGGCCGAAACCCTGTGCGGGCGCATCGCCATGCTGAAGTCGGGCAAGGTGGTGGCGCTCGACACCACCGAGAACCTGCTGCGTCGTTTTGCGACGCACAGCCTGCGCGTGCGCCTGGCCCATCCGGAGCGCGGCATTGCGCTGGGCGGCCTCGCCACTGAGGGTGCCTGGATCGAGTTCGCCTTCGACAGCTATGCAGAGGTTGAAACGGTGCTTGCGCGCCTGCGCGAGGCCGGGGCGGGTCTCACCGAGATGCAGCTCGGCGAGCCGGATCTGGAGCGCGTCTTTGTCGAGGTCATGAATCGTGCCTGAGCAGTCCCCCTCCTTCCCGCCGCGAGTGCGGCCGCGCATCGAGCCGATGCCGCCCGAGTCGCCGTTTACCGGGTTCCGCACGCTGCTGTACAAGGAGACGCTGCGCTTCTGGAAGGTCAGCTTCCAGACCGTCGCCGCGCCCGTGCTCAACGCGCTGCTGTTCCTGCTCATCTTCTCGCACGTGCTCGACCGTCACGTCACCGTGTATGGCGAGGTCGCCTACACCAGCTTCCTGGTGCCCGGTCTGGTGATGATGTCGGTGCTGCAGAACGCCTTCGCCAACAGCTCGTCCTCGCTGATCCAGAGCAAGATCACCGGCAACATCATCTTCGTGCTGCTGCCGCCGCTGTCCTACCGCGAGTTCTATGCTGCCTACGTGATCGCATCGACGCTGCGCGGGCTCATGGTGGGGGCCGGCGTGCTCGTGGTGTCGGCTGTCTTCGTCGACGTGCCGATGGCCAATCCGCTGTGGGTGCTCAGCTTCGCGGTGCTGGGCGGCGTCATTCTCGGCTCGTTCGGCGTGATCGCCGGCATCTGGGCGGACAAGTTCGACCAGCTCGCGGCGTTCCAGAACTTCCTGATCATGCCGCTCACGATGCTCTCGGGAGTGTTCTACTCGATTCATTCGCTGCCCCAGTTCTGGCAGGACGTGTCGCATTTCAACCCGTTCTTCTTCATGATCGACGGGTTCCGCTATGGTTTCTTCGGTCAATCGGATACCTCGCCCTGGCTGTCGCTGGGCGTTGTCTTCCTGTGTTTCGTCGTACTCGCGGTGCTGACCCTGGCGATGCTCGCCCGCGGTTACAAGCTGCGTTCGTAAAGGACTCCAAATGTTTGAAGCAAGCGAGATCAAGCGCCTGATCGAGCAGGGCCTGCCCTGCGAGCTCGTCGTCATCGAAGGCGAGGATGGCGTGCACTTCCGTGGCATCGTCGTCAGCGCGGCATTCGAGGGCAAGATGAAGGTGCGCCAGCATCAGGCGGTGTATGCG
>QXGG01109983.1_pt1 | contig 32436 bp, 29 predicted proteins | sample 1982491 | NCBI WGS metagenome assembly QXGG01 (sample SAMN09924614, study PRJNA488089) | Wastewater metagenome, whole genome shotgun sequencing project. | isolation source: South African research farm wastewater | place: South Africa: Irene, Agricultural Research Council, Animal Production... | reverse complement strand
TCACCCCAGGTCCAGCCTGAGCTCAACCCATAGAGCAGCCCGGAGCGGTGTGCATCGCCGCAGCCGGTCGGGTCCACAATGTTGGTCGCTGGCACAGGAGGAATCTGGTGCTCAACGCCCTCTTGATAGAGGCTGGCACCCTGCCCGCCTCGCGTCACCACGATGGCATCCATGTGTTGAGCCAGCTCGGCGATCGACTTGCCAGTGCGCTGCTCAACCAGTCCAGCCTCATAGTCATTGACCGTCATGGCACGCGCCATGGATGTGATGTCCAGAATGTCCTTGCCGTCAAACAGTGGCATGGCCTGGCCCAAGTCGATGATGAAAGGAATGCCCTGGGCATGCAAGCGCTGGGCATTGGCCATCATGCCTGCCTTGGAGTCCGGTGCCACAATGGCCCACTTCACATGCCGCCCAGTCAGGTCGTTTTCGGCGGAGCGATCCATGGCACCGGGGTGAAAGGCCGAAATCTGATTGTCGTCGCTGTCTGTGGTGATAAAGCATTGCGCAGTGAACATGCCAGGCATGACTTTGATCAAGCTGGTGTCGATATCCAGGCCCTTGAAACGGTCGAGGTAGTCGGTTGCATCCTCTCCGACTGTCGCCACTGGAATCGGCTGGCCGCCCAACAGCTTGAGGTTGTAGGCGATGTTGCCAGCACAGCCTCCATACTCCTTGCGCATGGATGGCACCAAAAAGGACACGGAAAGGGAATGAATCCGGTCTGGCAGAATGTGCTCGCGAAAGCGCCCTTCGAATACGGCGATCGTGTCAAACGCAACGGAACCACAAATCAGGACAGGTGTTGTCATATTGATCTCAAGGAAAGAATTTTTCAAGCTGAAAGCCTTGTACCTGCGCGTCACGAACCACCAGCGGCAACTCCAGGTTGAGCTCCTGCCCTGCTGCAAACGGCTGGTCAATGAGCGTACGCGGCAGGTACTCGTGTGGAAGCACCATCTTGCGCACCACCACCGTGCCACCCGCATCAGTTAACGACAGTAACAGGCTCGGCCATGGTTGTGGCTTGTCATAACGGTTACGCACAGAAAACTTGAGCAGGTAGCGGGGCGGTGTGCCATCCGCCCCGGGAGCATCGGTTTGCTGAAGGGAAGATGCAGTGAAGGTGATGCGCTCTAGCTGGCGCACGTAGCTGACCTCGCAGCCAAGTCTTGCGCACATCTGGTTAAGCGGGCTGCGCATCGACGGAATGGCTGTGCCGATCTCGTTGCGATAGACGTAAAGCACTTGGAGGGTCAGCAACAGAAACGCCAGCAGACAAGCTACCCCCCAGGCGATGGTGGATAGCATGCCTGGCTCATCCTCGCGCTCCATGAATGGTGGCGGCATGGCGCCGGGTGCCGCAAGATGAGGGTCACGTAATCTCGCCTCACCAATAACCGGCTCAGTTGAATCAAGCTGCTGCGCATCCGGATCAGCGCCACGAAATAGCCTAGGCTCTGGCCTGTCCTCCAGCGGCTCCCTGGCTGACAGGGTCGGTTCGCCAGCCAAACGATGCGTGAGCTGAACCATGCGCTCAAAGTCGTTGACTGGCATGCCTGGCGCTATGTTTTCCTGTGCAGAAAGTGACTTGGACCCATCGGGGGTCGCGGCAGGAGAGCGGCCTCGCATGACGACAGGCGGGGACGACGCACGAGACATCGGTGAAACAGGTGTAGTGGATGATGACGAAATCGGTGAGCCCGAAAAAGCAGGCACCCCCAAAGCCGACGGCTCAGGTGATGACGCATGCGGGTCCGGCTCCTGCGGAACAGACAGAAACTCCTCGACCATGGGAATATTTGGCTCTGGGTCTGTCACCTTGTTGGTCAAGGTCGGCAGCTCATTGTCCAGGCAGGCAAAACCATCGAACACATGGGAGCAGGCTCCGCACCTCACCAAGCCATCATGCAGGCGCAACTGGTCCGCCACCACGCGAAACGCGCTGCTGCATTTGGGGCAACGGGTGACAAGACTCATTGATCAGCCTTCATTCTGAGGCCTGTTGGCCAGCAAGACATACCCATCCATCCTGCGCCTTCCAGACCGACATGGCGATCCAGGGTGCGTAGGCTGCGGCGACCTCCTCAGCTTGACGCTCCAACACACCAGACAACACCAGGTGTCCCCCTGACTGGACGCGGCCGCACAGCATTGGCGCCAGGACCTTGAGGGGATTGGACAGGATGTTGGCCACCACCACTTGGTACTGGCCGGCTGGCAGCATATCGGGCAACATGGCTTGAATCTGAACACGGTTGACCCGTGCATTGTCGGCCGAGGACTGCACCGCCTGCTCATCAATGTCGACGGCATCGACTGTTTTCGCTCCCAGCTTTGCAGCTGCAATCGCCAAAATGCCAGAGCCGCAACCATAGTCGAGCACCGTTGCATCCTTGAGCAGGCAACGCGAGAGCCATTGCAGGCAAAGGTGTGTGGTGGGATGGCTGCCCGTGCCAAATGCCAGTCCGGGGTCAAGCTCGATCGTGAGGCGCCCCTGTTCTTGTGCAGCCTGCAGTTCACCCGCATGCCAGCTCGGGACAATCAATATGTCTTCGCCAACCTCGATCGGACCAAACTGTGACTGGGTCTGCCTCACCCAGTCTGCATCCGGCACCTCCCTGAGAGTCCACGCAAATGTCTGGCTGATGCCAGCATCATCACAAGCCATTTCAAGCAGCTGTGAGGGATCCATGCCATCCGCCAGCAACGCAACCAGCAAGTTGCGTTGCCAGGCCTGGGTGGTGGGCTCCGTGCCAGGCTCGCCAAAGAGAGGCTGCTCGGCATCCGTATCCAGGTCAGCGTCTTCGACAGAAATGGATAGGGCACCCGCTTCGAGAAGCGCGTCTGACAGAGGCTCAGCCAACTCACCCGGGCAAGGGATCACCATCTCACGCATGGTGGATCATGCCTTGGCACACATCGACAGACACATCACGGGCGCTCGGCAAGCTTGTGCTCCAGGTAGTGAATGCTGGTGCCGCCTTCCATGAAGCGCGCGTCCGTCAACAACTCCCGATGCAAGGGGATGTTGGTCTTGATACCCTCAACCACCATCTCGGACAAGGCCACCCTCATCCGAGCCAGTGCCTGATCACGGGTGTCACCATAAGTGATGACCTTGGCGATCATGGAGTCGTAGTTGGGCGGAACGAAATAGCCATTGAATACATGCGAGTCGATGCGAACTCCCGGTCCACCAGGTGTATGCCAGTTGGTAATGCGCCCTGGACTTGGCATGAAGTTGAACGGATCTTCAGCATTGATGCGGCACTCGAGCGCGTGCCCACGGAAATGAATATCTTTCTGACGCAGCGTGAACTTCTCGCCTGATGCAATGATGATTTGCTGCTGCACGAGATCCACGCCCGTGATGAGCTCGGTGACTGGATGCTCCACCTGAATACGGGTGTTCATCTCGATGAAATAAAACTCACCATTCTCATAAAGAAACTCGAAGGTCCCAGCGCCTCGATATCCGATCTTGCGGCAGGCCTCGGCACAACGCTCACCAATCCGCTCGATCAGCCGACGGGCAATTCCGGGGGCAGGCGCCTCTTCGATCACTTTCTGGTGGCGACGCTGCATGGAGCAGTCCCGCTCACCCAGCCACACGGCGTTGCGGCCACCGTCGGCAAGCACCTGGATCTCCACGTGGCGTGGGTTTTCCAGAAACTTTTCGAGGTAGACCTCGGGGTTGTTGAACGCGGCACCCGCCTCGGACTTGGTCATGGTCACAGCGGACAGCAGCGCGGCCTCTGTGTGAACCACACGCATGCCTCGGCCACCACCGCCGCCGGCAGCTTTGATGATCACCGGGTAACCGACCTCGCGCGCAATGCGCAGGATTTCCTGCGGATCGTCAGGCAGCGCGCCAGCAGAGCCAGGCACCACGGGCACGCCGGCCTCGATCATGGCGTTCTTGGCACTGACTTTATCGCCCATCAATCGGATGGACTCCGGGCGTGGGCCGATAAACACAAAACCGCTTTTTTCCACGCGCTCGGCAAAATCAGCGTTCTCGGACAAAAAGCCGTAGCCGGGATGAATGGCCTCTGCATCCGTGACTTCAGCTGCCGCAATGATGGCAGGCATGTTGAGGTAGCTTTCCTTGGAGGAGGCCGGTCCGATGCAAACTGATTCGTCAGCCAGCCTTACATACTTGGCATCGCGGTCTGCCTCGGAGTGCACAACGACCGTCTTGATGCCCAGCTCACGGCACGCACGCTGAATACGAAGTGCGATTTCGCCACGGTTGGCGATCAGTATTTTTTCAAACATGTCAGGCGATCACAAACAAGGGCTGGCCGTACTCGACAGGCTCACCGTTTTCCACGAGGATTTCCTTGATGACACCAGCCTTGTCTGCTTCGATTTCGTTGAGCAGCTTCATGGCCTCAATGATGCAGAGTGGCTGGCCTTCCTTGACGGACTGGCCGACTTCGATGAAGGGAGCTGCACCTGGGTTGGGCGCACGGTAGAACGTGCCGACCATCGGAGACTTCACCACATGGCCAGAAACAGCGGCAGGTGCAGCGGGAGCTGCCGGCATGGCTGTTGCGGCAGGAGCAGGAGCGGCACCGGCAACAGGTGCGGCGACCGGGGCCACATACGCCTGGGGCTGAACGGTTTGTGAAAACTTGACGATGCGCACCTTGCCTTCGCCCTCGGTGATTTCGAGTTCGGCAATGCCGGATTCGGCCACCAGGTCGATGAGCGTTTTCAGTTTTCTGAGATCCATGGAAATATTCCGAGTTGTGTTGATGATCCGGTGGACAGCAACCGATGCACCGGTGGTAGGTTAAAGACTGGCGATATGCCTGACCGCTGCCTCGTAGCCTGTGGGGCCCAAGCCAGCAATCACGCCGATCGCCAGTTCAGAAAGATAGGAGTGATGCCGGAAGGCCTCACGACGGTAGACGTTGGAGAGATGCACCTCGATGAATGGGATGCTCACGCCGGCCAATGCATCGCGGATGGCCACACTGGTATGGGTGTAGGCGCCAGCGTTGATGACGATGTGCGTAGTGCCATCTTGTCTGGCCTGCTGGATGCGATCCACCAGGCTGCCCTCATGATTGCTCTGAAACGTGGAGAGCTCGACTGACAGCGCTGCCGCAAGTTGTTGGAGCCCGGCGTCAAGCTCAGCCAGCGTCAAATGTCCATAGACATCTGGCTCGCGGGTTCCGAGCAAGTTCAGGTTTGGCCCGTGCAGCACCAGTATTTGCGTTGTCATCGTTGTGTAGACTCCGAACCCAATCGGATTGGATTCAACGTTTGTCGCCTGACCCAATCATGCAATTGGATTAAACATACGCTCTTTTTACGCTATTTTCGGTTAAATGTCCACTTATGATGCGGAACGAGCAAGAAGCTCAGAGATGCTGGCACGCAGGGGGCCGGCCTCGACCTGTCCAAGAATGAGCTTGAAAATCTGGCCCTTGGCGTCGATGAGCACTGTAAAAGGTAAACCACCTGCGGCATTGCCGAGGTCGCGAACCATTGCGATCCCGCCATGCCCAGCAACGTACAGCGGAAATCCAACTGGAATTTTAGCAGCAAATTCAGCGATATTCTTTGCTGTATCAATGCCAATCCCAACAAACTTCGCCTGAGGCATCTCTTGGGAAAGACGGTCCAGGAGGGGCATCTCTTCCACACACGGTGGGCACCAGGTCGCCCAGAAATTCACCACCAAAGGCTGGCCTTTGAGTGCAGACATGGCATAGGACTGACCCTGCAAATCCGGCAGACTGGCGCTGAAAAAGGCCTGGGGATCAGGGTCTTTGGGACGGTTAGCAGCAGGAGCCTGTGTCACCGCGCGGTTCGCTGCGGGTGCGCGCCTGGATGAGGACTGCCAGGCCAGCCATCCGGCCAACCCCATGCCACTCAGTCCAGCGGCGCCCAGAATGAGGGTGCGACGTTTCATGATCGAATCATAACGCGCCGAAGACAAATTCCTGGCTCAATGACCCCATCTCTAAAAGATTGAGCGAACAGATGTGACCCTTCGCCCCCCAGGAAAAAGGGGCATTGCCTCTACAATCCCGGGAGGAGAGCTTGATGCATATTCATATTCTTGGCATTTGCGGAACATTCATGGGCGGATTGGCGCTGATCGCCCGCGCAGCAGGTCATCGCGTGACCGGGTGCGACTCAGGCGTCTACCCCCCCATGAGCACCCAGCTTGAGGAGCAAGGCATCGACCTGATCGAAGGGTTTGATGCCAGCCAGATCGGCCTGCGTCCAGACTTGTTCATCATAGGCAACGTGGTGTCACGGGGCAATCCTCTCATGGAGGCCATCATGGACGAGGGGCTTGCCTATACCTCCGGACCTCAGTGGCTCGGCGAGCAAGTCTTGCGCCACCAGCATGTGCTGGCCGTGGCAGGCACGCATGGCAAAACCACGACCACATCGATGCTGGCCTGGATCCTGGAGCAGGCTGGGCTGCAACCTAACTTTTTGATCGGCGGCGTTGCCAGCGACCTCGGGGTATCGGCCCGGTTTGATCCTGATCATCGCCTGTTTGCGATTGAGGCGGACGAGTACGACACCGCTTTTTTTGACAAGCGCTCCAAGTTCGTCCACTACCGGCCCAGGACGGCGATCCTGAACAACCTGGAGTTTGACCACGCCGACATCTTTCCCGACCTCAACGCCATCGAGACACAATTTCACCACTTGGTCAGGACGATTCCTGGCAAGGGTCAAGTCATCATGCCGGACCAAGATGCTGCACTGGATCGCGTGATCGCTCGTGGCTGCTGGTCCGACGTCGTTCGCACGGGCACACCACAACAGTGGCACACCCGCGATGAGGAACCAACCGGTTTTGATGTCCATCTGGGTGAAACATGCTTGGGCCGCGTCACCTGGACCCTGACTGGCGCGCACAACCGCAGCAATGCCTTAGCTGCGATAGCTGCGGCGGTTCACGTTGGCGTCAAGCCACATCAGGCGATCGATGCCTTGTGCCGGTTTTCAGGCGTCAAGCGGCGGATGGAGATTCGCGGCACGGTCCGGGGCGTGACCGTTTACGATGATTTCGCCCATCACCCGACTGCCATCCAAACCACGCTGGAGGGCCTGCGAAGCCAGGTCGGCACAGCACGCATCCTGGCAGTGTTGGAGCCTCGCTCCAACACCATGAAGCTTGGCACCATGGCTGCCAAGCTGCCCGATGCCCTCGCACAGGCTGATCTGGTGTTCTGTTTCGGCGAGAAAACAGGCAAGCAGGCGCTGGGCTGGGATCCAGCCATGGTGCTGGCCAGCCTGGGGGATCGCCTGGACGCTCACGACCAACTGCCGTCGCTCATTGAGTCGGTTCGCCAGGCTGCACGACCTGGCGACCATGTGCTGGTGATGAGCAACGGGGGATTTGGCGGGGTGCACGCCAAGCTGCTCGATGCGCTTGCCAGCCCAGCATGACGATGGACCGCATGAGCATGATCTTGTATTTGCACGGGTTTCGTTCCTCACCCTCTTCGTTCAAGGCGCGCATGATGGCAGCCGAAATGGCACGGCTGGGCTGCCCGGATCAATGGCGCTGCCCCGCGCTGCCTGTCAGCCCGCGCGCAGCCGCAGACATGGCCCTGGAACAAGCCAATGACTTGGCCAGACAGCATGGCAAAGATCTCGCAGACTCACTAACTGTAGTGGGCTCCTCGCTCGGAGGCTACTACGCCATGCATGTGGCAGAAAAGCTGGGTTGCCGGGCGGTGCTGCTCAACCCTGCCGTCCACGCGGACCGTGACCTGGCGCGTCGCGTCGGCACGCACACCAACTATCACAATCAAGAGCAAATCATCGAATTTTTGCCTCATTACCTAACGGAATTGGCCAGCCTCAAATCCATCCCGCTGACTCGACCCGAACGCTACCTGCTGATTGCCGCGACTGGCGACGAACTGCTGGACTGGAGAGAAATGCGAGACATCTGCAAAGGTGCCAAGCAAATCATCATCGAAGGCAGCGATCACGGAATCTCGGATTTCGCCACCTGGATGCCAGAGGTCATGCGGTTTGCAGGATATGACGATACACGCTTGGCTGGTCAACAGGCACTCGAGGCCAAAAACGATTTGGCAAGCCAATCTGGAATGGCGCGCGCAGCCGATTCCAATCACAAAATGGGTCGCGCATGACGTACGTGCTGTTTGAAGAAAGCGGAGAGTTCAAGACCGGACATATCTTGTCCGAGAGTGATGCCACGCTGCAGGTTGAGTCCGCCACCGGCAAGCGCAGCAAGATCAAGCGCGCCAACTGTCTGTTCCCCTTTGAGGCAGCGAGTGCCGAGGGCATGATGCGACAGGCGGAATCGATCGCCGCCGAAATCGATCCTCAATTTTTGTGGGAATGCGCACCTCAGGAGGAGTTCGACGCCGAAGCGCTCGGACAGGAGTACTTCGGTCACCCACCCAGTGCTGCTGAGAAAACAGGCTTGCTGCTATGCCTGCACGGGGCACCGATTTATTTTCACAAACGCAGCAAAGGCCGCTATCGGCCTGCTCCGCCGGAGATTCTGGCTGCCGCGCTGGCTGCCCAGGAAAAAAAACAGCGCCAGATCGATGAGCAAAAGCGCTGGGCCGAGGATCTCGCCAGCGGACACCTGCCCGATGCCATCGCAGAGGTCGCAACCAGCCTGATTACGCGCCCGGACAAAAACTCGCAGGCCTGGAAGGCGCTGGACCTGGCCTGCACGCAAACCCAAAAGTCACCCGAACGCTTGCTCCTCGAGCTTGGCGCCTGGCCACACCCGCTCGCTCTGCACAAGGAACGCTTCCTGGCGACGCATTTCTCTCAGGGGACCGACTTTCCCGCCATCGAAGTGCCTGGCCTGCCCATGGATTTGCCCCTGGCAGATGTCGAGGCTTACTCTGTCGACGACATCACCACGACTGAAATCGATGACGCCCTGTCTGTCACGACCTTGCCAAGCGGCCTGATTCGCGTCGGCATCCATGTCGCCGCACCAGGCTTGGTCGTGACTAAGGACAGCGTGCTGGATCGTCTGGCGCGCGCCCGCATGTCGACGGTCTACATGCCAGGCGAAAAAATCCCCATGCAGCCCGAGCATGTGGTGTCGAGCTTTTCGCTGGATGCGGGCAAGGCCGTCCCAGCCGTATCTCTGTACATCACCGCCGACCCTCGCACCGGTGACATCCAAGGCACCGAAAGCAAGCTGGAGCGCCTGGTGGTGCGAGAAAACCTGCGCCATCCCAACCTGGAAGCGCACTACACCGAAGCAGCCTTGAGCGACCACTCGATCGACATCCCCTATGCCGGATGGATACGGCCGCTCTGGCAATTGGCATGCGCCCTCGCTGCCAAGCGTGAGGCCGTTCGCGGCAAGCCTGAGAACAACAACCGTGTCGAATACAGCTTTTATGTAGATGGTGACCCCAATCACCCCGACTCACCAGTGAGGCTGGTCCCCCGGATGCGCAATGCGCCGCTGGATCGCTTGATTGCCGAGTTCATGATCTTGGCCAACAGCACATGGGGGGGATTGCTCGCACAACACAACGTGCCTGGCATCTATCGTTCCCAGCAGGCTGGACGGGTGCGCATGAGCACCCACCCCCTTCCACATGAAGCTATTGGCGTGCCACAGTACGCATGGATGACCTCTCCGCTGCGTCGCTACGTCGACCTGGTCAATCAATGGCAACTGATCGCAGCGATTCAGCATGGGATTTCTGCGCCGCTGGTGGCGCCCTACAAGCCTCGCGATGCCGAGCTCTTTGGCGTGATCGGTGCATTTGATGCGCAGTACAGCGCCTGGAACGAATTTCAGTCCAACATGGAGCGTTTCTGGTGCCTGCGCTGGCTCAAGCAACAGAACATTCAGCGCTGTGTCGGCCATGTATTGCGCGAGGACCTGGTGCGGTTTGCCAACGCGCCGCTGGTGACCAGGCTGACCGGCATGCCTTCGCTGGAGCGCGGCACCGCGGTTGAGCTGGAGGTCATCGGCACGGATGAGCTGGCGCTGGATCTGGAGTGCAGATTTGTTGGTGCAGTCCCGATGCACCCCGAACCGGATTCGTCTGGCCAGGACTTGCAAGGGTGATTCTGTGAACCTGACGCCCCACACCTCACTGATCTCACGATTTGTGCAGTGGTGGGCCCTGCCGGCGCAGCGCTACCTTCGCTGGGCGGTCCTGGCGTCTGTCGTGTTTCACCTCGCACTCGTCTTTGTGCATATTGGCCAAGCCCCAAGGCCACGTCCATCCCTGCCTGAGCTGGAGGTGGTGATGGTCAACGCGCAAAGTGAAAACCGCCCCACACAGCCACAAGTGTTAGCCCAGGCCAATCTCGATGGGGGTGGAGATGCGACTACCGGTATTGCCAGGAGCCCTCATGCTGTCGCAGCAGAGGACACGGCCACCACCGAGCTGCAGGCCTTGATTCGACAGCGGATGCAACTCGAGGAGGAACAGCGGCAGCTGCTTGAGCAGCTCCTGTCCAAAGACCGCGTCATCAGTGGCAAGCCCTCACCTTATTTTCTCGACCAATCCCCGCTGCCTGGCCAGGATGAGACAGACCAGCTGCCGGCACAGGCTGCGTCCACCGCGGCAGCGCTGGCCGATCAGGTCAAGCAATACAACGCCCGCCCTCGGCGCCAATATGTCGCGCCATCAGCCATCGCCACGCGTGATGCGGCATACCTGGATGCATGGCGCCAGCGCATCGAGCAAACCGGCACGCTTCACTACCCCAAAGGTGTTGGCAAAAAGCTCTATGGCAAAGTGCAGGTCAGCGTGACGATCCGGGCAGATGGATCGGTGGCGCACGTGGAGATCGATCAGCCCTCCTCCGAACCGCTTCTCAACCAGGCCGTTCGCCGTATCATTCAGTTGGCATCACCGTTCGCCACATTTACTCCCGACATGCGCAAGCAGGTCGATGAGCTCACCATCACCCGCACATGGCATTTTGTCCATGGCTCACTGCAAACTTCGCCATGACCCTTTCCACGCAACCGCTTCGCTTTGCCGTAATGGGCAACCCAATTGCTCACAGCAAGTCACCCACCATTCACCAGGCCTTTGCCGCACAAACCGGCATCGACCTGACCTACGAGCGCATCGAGGCACCCCTTGATGGTTTTGCAGGCGCGGTCAGCGCGTTTTTTGCAGCAGGCGGCAAGGGACTGAACGTCACGGTGCCGTTCAAGCTGGAAGCCTGGCAGCTGGCTGCGCACCTCAATGAACGAGCCACCCAGGCCCAGGCAGTCAACACGCTGTGGATCAAGGACGGCGCACTGCACGGTGGCAACACAGATGGGCTGGGGTTGGTTCATGACCTGAAGCGATTGAAAGTCACGCTCAAGGGAGCCAACATTCTGCTGGTGGGAGCAGGCGGTGCCGCGCGCGGTGTCATCGGCCCACTGCTGGATGAGCAATGCGCCAGCCTGCATATCGTCAACCGCACCCGTGAAAAAGGCTTGGAACTGGTTGAGTCATGGCAATCAGGTGCAAATCGTGTCCTGACAGCCGGGGGCTTGGCCGATGCCGCCCGCCCTGGTGGCTGGGATCTGGTGATCAATGCCAGTTCCAGCAGCCTGGGGGATGCCCCTCCCGATTTGCCACGAGGTTTATACGCACCAGGCGCATGGGCCTATGACATGATGTATGGAGCCAAGCCGACGCCATTCATGCAGCAGGCTCAGCTCGATGGCGCCAGTGGGATCGCTGATGGCCTGGGCATGTTGGTCGGACAGGCTGCCGAGAGCTTTTTGATCTGGCACGGCGTGCGTCCTGACATCGCCCCCGTGCTGTCATCGCTTCGCATCCAAATGCAAGCATGACAAATGTGTGACAGGCTGATGAGCAACCTCCGTTAAACTTGAGCCATGCGCACTGCCCGACGTTACCTTGCCCGCGAGATTTACCGCTCCACGTTTGTGGTGGCGGTGGCGCTGCTGGGCCTGTTCACTTTTTTCACGCTGGTTGACGAGCTCGACCAGGTGTCTGACAAGTTTCCACTGGTCTCGCTGTTTTATCTGCAAATTCTGGCGATGCCAACCCGACTGTATGACTTGTTGCCCATCGGCTTGTTGATTGGCGCGATTCTGGCACTGGCTGGCCTGGCGCAGCGTAACGAGCTGGTGATTCTGCGGGTGTCTGGCGTCAGTGGACTCGGCTTGCTTGCCATGCTTTGGATGGTGTCCATCCCCATCATCGTGCTGTCACTGTTTCTGTCCGAGTTTTTAACGCCCTATGCCGAGATCAAGCACAGCGAAGCCAACCTGCTGATGCGTGGCAAGGTCGAGGGTGGCCGGCTTGCCAGTGGATATTGGTTCAGGGAACCGGCCCCTGATGGTGGGGTGCGTGTGCTCAATGTCGGACGCTTGCTGGCCTCCGGCAATGTGGCGGACCTCAAGATGTATGAGTTCTCCAAAGACGCCGAGCTCACGGCGATGTCCGAAGCCACCAATGGCAAGTTCGAATCTGGACGCATCATTCTGACCAATGTCACCGAAACGCACCTCTTACCCAATGCCAAGGAAGCGCTGGCTGATGCCATGGTCCCGACCAAGCCTCTTGCCGAGGTGCGCAAGATCCCCGAGCGATCCGTCGAGACCAGCCTGACCTCCGAACGCCTGGTGGCTCGTATCCTGACGCCCGAGCGCATGTCGATCCTAGCCTTGCGTGACTATATCCGCTACCTGACTGACAACCAGCTCAACTCCGAGCGCCAGGTGGTGGCCGTCTGGCGCAAGCTGGCCTTTCCCTTTACGCTGATTGTGATGCTCACGATTGCTGCCCCCATCAGCTTCATGCAAACGCGACGCGGAGGGGTGGGCGCCAAGGTATTTCTCGGCATTTTGCTGGGAACCGGGTTTTTTATGATCAACCAGCTCACGCTGAACGTGGGCCTGCTCTACAAGTGGCCACCGATTGTCACTGCGCTGGTACCCAACATCGGCGCCATGGTGCTGGCGCTGTTGGCCATCTTTTTCATGGAATACCGTCACTCGATTTCGCTGATGAGCGCCAAGTATCTTTTCTGGAAAAAGTCGCCCATATGAGCTTGCCCAACATCTGGATGGTCGGCGACATCCAAGGCTGTTGCAGCGCATTTGATGACCTGCTGCACCACCCGGACATTGCGAATGATCCCAATGCCCATTTTTGGTTTGCGGGAGATCTTGTCAATCGTGGACCTGCATCCCTGACCACGCTCAGGCGCATCATGTCAATGGATGAGCGAAGCGTGGCCATCCTCGGCAACCACGATCTGCACCTGCTGGCAGTGGCTGCGGGGGTGAGGCGGCTGGGCAAAAACGATACCTTGCTCGAGGTGCTCGAGGCGCCAGATGCCGAAGACATCATCGATTGGCTCAGGCACCGGCCACTGGCGCACTACCAAGCAGGACACCTGCTGGTGCATGCGGGCGTACTGGCGAAATGGACTGTTGAAAAAACCCTTCAACTCGCCAACGAAGTCGAATCCGCACTGCGCGGTAGCCAGTGGAAAAAAATGCTGGAAAAAATGTATGGTAATGAGCCGGACCATTGGAAAGAAGGCCATACGGGTGGCAAGCGCATGCGGGTCATCATCAATGCATTGACACGCCTGCGCATGTGTACGCCAAAAGGCCGTATGGCCTTGTCGATCAAGTCTGCACCGGATGCGCAGCCTGATGGATTGGTGCCCTGGTTTGATGTTCCCGATCGGGCGTCTGCTGACGTCACCGTCGTGTTTGGGCACTGGTCCACGCTGGGATTGGTCATGCGTCCTGACGTGATCTGCCTGGATACGGGGTGCGTATGGGGTGGCCACCTGACTGCTGTGCGCATGCAGGATCGCAAGCTGGTACAGGTTGCCTGCCGCCAAAGCATGGACCCCATGCTGGTCTAGTCGAGGGCAGGCCGTATCTGTTGTCTCGTCTGCTTGGCCAGCTCGGCGCGGGCGGGTGCAGGCGCTTGACCATCCCAGGATGGCGGCAAAAAGACCATCTCAATCATCACGCCTCCCTCAGAGAACACACGCCAGATGTTGGCAACGAGGGTTTGCTCGCCGACAAAAGCAGCATGGCTGCTGCGCAGTCCCTGGTGATAAAAACGCAATGCCACCGGCTGCACAGTCACGCCTGACTGGATCGCCGGCTCAAACAGGTTGGCGTAGAACGGCAAGAGGTCAAACCCCTCGGAGGTTGTGCCCTCCGGAAATAATCCCACCGACTGTCCCCGATCAAATCGAGATTGCATGGCCAAGCCTACCCGATGCACCGCATGACGAAATCCACGCTCGATGAAAATGGTGTCTGCACCTGCCGCCAGCCATCCGATCAACGGCCAGCTGCGGATCTCGCTTTTGGCCACAAAGGTAGTGGGGCGCGCGCAGTTAAGCACAAAAATGTCGAGCCACGATACATGGTTGACTGCGAACAGCACCGGACCAGATCGTACCGGCTCGCCACGCACGCGCCATTGGATGCCGCTAATCCAAAGCAGGACCCTGGACCACTGTTGCTTGAGCCAAAGTCGCCCTTTCAGGCCGGCAAATGGAAAAATCAACCCTATGGTCAATAGGCCCAAGAGAACCCAGACCACCGCCATCAACGCCCGTACCGCAAAGCGCAGTGCCCTCAAGCGCCACGCTCCCAGGCCACACGTCCTCTGACCATCGTCATAGCCACACGGCCAGGCAAGTCATAGCCTGCAAAGGGCGTGTGCTTGCTCTGGCTCAGCAACACATCACGATTCACTGTCCAATGAGCCCGGTCATCGACCAGGCACAAGTCGGCAGCAGCCCCCTCTGCCAGCGTGCCATGCAGGCCAAGCGTTGGCGAGGAAAGCGACAAGACCTGTCCAGGCCCACTGGTCACGAGCGACAAAGCTCGCGTCAGGGGCACACGATCCTCCTGGGCCCACTTGAGTGTCAGGGAGAGCAAGAGCTCAAGCCCGGTGGCACCAGGCTCGGCCTCGGCAAACGGCAAGAGCTTGCCATCGTCATCCACAGGCGTGTGATCCGAACAAATCGCATCAATTGTGCCGTCAGCCAAGCCTGCACGAATCGCATCACGGTCACGCTGTCCGCGCAACGGTGGCTCCAGCCTGAAGTTGGTGTCGTAAAAACCGATATCCACGTCGGTCAGGTGCACATGGTTGGCAGAGACATCCGCCGTGACGGGCAAGCCCTCGGCTTTGGCGCGACGCACCAGCTCCACGCCCGCAGCTGAGGACAAGCGGCAAAGGTGTAGCCTGGCGCCCGTCGTGCGTTGCAACTCGAACAGGGTATGCAAGGCAACCGTTTCAGACTGCACCGACACACTGGAGAGCCCCAGCCTGGAGGCATAGGCACCACTTGCTGCCACGCCTGCACGCGACAGCCAAGGATCCTGGGCCCGCAGCCACAGGACGAATCCGAACGTGCGGGCATACTGCATCGCTCGCAGGGTCACATTGGTATCGACCACCTGCGTGTCAGCCTGAGAAAACGCGATGCAACCGGCATCGGTCAACTCGGCCATTTCGGTGATGACCTCGCCCTTCAAGCCATTGGTCATGGCACCTAGGGGATAAAGATTGACCTGGTCAATCTGGCGAGCGCGATGCTTGAGCATTTCCACCAGCCCAGGCTCATCCAGCACGGGATCCGTGTCTGGGGGCAGCACGAGGCTGGTCACCCCTCCTGCGAGCGCGGCACGCATCTCGGTGCGCAAGGAGTTGCGATACTCAAAGCCAGGCTCACGCATGCGTGCCGCCAGATCCACCAAGCCAGGAATGAGCAGCTTGTGATGGGCGTCAATCACCCGGTCAGGCTGAAAACCTGATGGAACCCGGCCAATGGAGAGGACTTTGCCCTTCGCGATACAAACCTCGGACTCTCGGTCGATGCCGCTGGCGGGGTCGATCAGTCTGGCGTGCTTGATGTGGATATTCATGCGCTGGCCCCTGCAACAATGCTCATGACGGCCATTCGCACGGCGATGCCGTAAGTGACTTGATTGAGGATGACAGATTGAGGGCCATCGGCTACGGCAGAGTCGATCTCGACGCCACGGTTCATCGGGCCCGGGTGCATCACAATCGCGTCCGGCTTGGCCAGTGCAAGCTTTTCCTCGGTCAGTCCATAGTGTTTGAAATACTCGTGCGACGAGGGCAGCAAGGCTCCTCTCATGCGTTCGTTCTGCAGCCGAAGCATGATGATCACATCGACATCCTTGAGGCCCTCGGCCATGTCGGTGAACACGCGCACGCCCATTTGCTCGAGTCCGCCTGGCAACAAGGTCAGTGGACCGATGGCACGCACCTCAGGGACACCGAGCGTGGTGAGCGCATGAATGTTGGAGCGCGCCACCCTGGAGTGGAGGATGTCACCCACCACCGCCACGCGCAGGTTGGTGAAATCCTTTTTGAAGTGCCGGATCGTGTACATGTCGAGCAGCGCCTGAGTCGGATGCGCATGGCGTCCATCCCCCGCATTGATCACGTGCACATGAGGCGCAACATGGCGAGCAATCAGATAGGGCGCGCCGCTGGCCTCATGTCGCACCACAAACAGGTCAGCCTGCATGGCGGACAGGTTGGCAATCGTGTCGAGAAGGGTTTCACCCTTGGCGGCAGAAGACACATTGATGTTGAGGTTGAACACGTCCGCTGACAGGCGGGTGGCGGCAATCTCGAACGTCGTGCGCGTGCGGGTCGAGTTTTCGAAAAAAAGGTTGAACACGCTTTTGCCGCGCAGCAGAGGCACCTTTTTGACCTCGCGATCAGCAAGCGGAACAAAGGTCTGGGCAGTGTCAAGGATGTGCGTGAGAATTTGTCGCGGCAGGCCCTCGGTGGTGATCAAGTGGGTCAATTCACCGTGGCGGTTGAGCTGTGGGTTTTGCATCAAGCGTCCTTGGGTTCGATATCCAGAACAAACATGCCCTTGTCGTCGCGAGACAGCACGATATTGCCAGCAGGCGGGGGCTGCACCAGGGCACCAGTGGCACTGGCTGCGATCGGCAGCTGCCGCCCACCGCGGTCCAGCAGCACGGCGAGTGCAATCGAGGCTGGTCGACCATAATCGAACAGCTCGTTCATCGCAGCCCGTATCGTGCGGCCCGTATAAAGCACGTCATCGACCAGAATCAGGTGCTTGTCGACCACGTCAAAGGAAATGTCGGAGGGCTGCACCTGGGAGTGCAGGCCGATTCGGTCAAAGTCGTCACGATAAAAACTGATGTCCAGCGTGCCAAATGGCTGCGCAAGACCCAGGTCCTTGTGCAACTGTTCTGCCAACCAGGCACCGCCTGAGTGAATGCCAACCAGGTGAACCCGCTCAGCAGGCAGCGGAGCAATCAGGTCGCGAACGGCTGCCAGAAGAGACTGGTAGAGCGATTGCGCATCCGGCAGGGTGTCGCAGGTATAGGTGGGAGGGGAATGTGCCATGACGTTATCGCTCAGGGTGAGCATCTAGGTAGCGTTGCAGAATAATAGCCGCTGCATGGGCATCATCGGGGGCATTGCCGACAAATTCCTGAGCCTCCATCGAACTGCCGCGCTCATCCACAAGCTCCACAGGCAAACCAAAGCGGCCATGAAGCTGGCGTGCGAATCGCCTGCACCGTGCGGTGGCCTCCTGCTCGCCGCCGTCCTTGTCCAGGGCCAGGCCCACCACCAATCGTTGAGGCTGCCAGGCTTGAATCAGCTGCTCGATGCGACCAAAGCGGGCGTCACGCGTCTCGTCATGAATGATTTCTAGGGGACTGGACTGTCGCAACACCGTATTGCCAATCGCCACCCCCAGCTTGAGGATGCCATAGTCAAACGCCAGGAGGGTTTCCTCAGGCATGACCTGCGTCGCTGGCCAGCATGGCGGGGTCGATGCCCAACAGACGCATCGCTGCCGGGTAACGATCCTCTGCTGGTGTCTCAAACAGGATGTCTGCGTTGGCCTCCACCGTCAGCCAGGCGTTTTGCGCCAGCTCATCCTCAAGCTGGCCAGCACCCCACCCAGCGTAGCCAAGGGTGACCAGCAGCTTTTCAGGACCCTTGCCCTCTGCCACCGCCTCCAGAACGTCTCTGGAGGTCGTCAACGCCAAGTTGGACAAGGCCAGGCTGGAGGAGTAATTGCCAGCGGGCCGGTGAAGCACAAATCCGCGGTCGGTCTGGACAGGACCACCAAAATAAACCGGTGCATCCAGGCTCGCCTGAGTGTCGAGCTTGAGGTCAATTTTTTCGAGCAGGCTGCCAAGCGTCAGGTCCGTGGGACGGTTGATCACCAGGCCCAGCGCCCCCTTGCCGGAGTGCTCGCAGACGTAGACCAGCGCCCCGGCAAACGGCCCTGCCACCATGCCGGGCATGGCCATCAGGAACTGGTTGGTGAGGTCAATCGGCTGGGAGTCTTTCGGTCCTTCGGGCTGGTGTTGGCTTGCGCTCATGGCTGATCCTTGGTGACAGCGGTCAAGGCAGCGGTGTCAGATTTCCATCAATTCGAAATCTTCCTTGCGGGCACCGCACTCGGGGCACACCCAGTTGGGGGGCACATCCTCCCATTTGGTGCCGGGAGGAATGCCCTCCTCGGGCACACCTTTCTCTTCTTCGTAAATCCATCCACAGATTAGACACATCCAGGTACGCATGGTTCGCTCTTTTTCCTGTTGCCGCACCGAAAACCCTGTCGGAATGACAGGCCATGTGTTGGTGCGATCTCTTACAATGCCTCCATCTTACCGAATCGCCTCTTTTCATGCCGACTTTCACTGTCCATCCTGTGGTCCTCGTTTTCGGAGCATTTGATCCGACCGGCTCGGACGGCCTGCCTGCCGACGCGTTGACGTGCGCGGCGCTGGGCGCACATGCCCTGTCTGTCCTGACTTCCAACATGGTGCAGGACTCGGCCGAAACGGAGAGCGTGCAGGCCTTTTCCCCTGAGCAGATCGACGACCAGGCTCGCTGCTTGCTCGAGGACATGTCCGTACAAGCCATCAAGGTGGGTGCCGTTTCCTCCACCGAGGGGGTCAGCGCCATCGCCCAGATCGCGGCAGACTACAGTGATGTTCCTCTTGTCCTGCACCTGGGTGCCCCCTCGATGGGCACCGAAAGCTTGTCTGAACAGGAAGATGACGACGAGCGCATGGGTGCCATGCTCGAGCTGCTGATTCCGCAATCCAAGGTAGTGGTGGCTGAAGCCAGGCACCTGTCCGAATGGGTCGACGAGGACATGCTCGAAGCGACTGGGCAATCGAGCGGGCCCCAGGCGCTGCAGGCCATGGGCGCAGACTGGGTGATGGTGCTCGGCCATGTTCAACGTCCAGGACATCGCGTCAATCTGCTGGTCGGACCTGACAACCAAACTGTCAGCCTGCCTTGGGTTGCACCGCCTGAGCGATTGAGGGATACCGGCGGCCTGGTGGCAACAGCGCTGTGCGCCCTGATGGCTCAAGGCATGCCGGTGAGCGATGCAGCTGAAATTGCCTGTCGCCACGCTGAGCGCGCGCAGGCGCAAGCCTTTCGTCCGGGTATGGGCGGACTGATCGCCAACCGCATGGTGGGCCTGTCGTGACGAATGAGGCAATGCGATTTCCCGCCGGCTTGTATGGCGTCACGCCTGACTGGAGCGATGCCGGGCGCATCAACGACGCCATCAGCCAGGCAGCGTCAGGCGGCATGCGTACGCTCCAGCTGCGCAATAAAACCCTGAATGGGACTGCACTGCTTGCACTGGCACAGCGGGTGCGGGATCACTGCGCCAGCCTTGGCGTGCTGTTCATCATGAATGACCAGTGGCGCGTGGCGCTGGATGTTGGCGCGGACGGGGTGCATCTGGGCAAAGACGACGAGTCAGCCAGCATCGTGCGCGAGGCCGTTGGATCCAGCCTGCTCATTGGTGTGTCTTGTTATGCAGATCTCGAGCGCGCCAAACACTCGCTTGCCAGCAATGTGGACTACATTGCCTTTGGCGCCATGTTTGTCTCCGGCACCAAGCCGCAAGCCCCCCCTGCTTCCTTATCTGTGCTGACCGATGCGCGCACGCTGGTGCTGCAGACGCAGCCAACACCCAGGCCTGCCATCTGTGCCATTGGCGGCATTGTCCCGGAGCGTGTACATTCGCTGGCTGAGGCAGGTGCAGACTGCGTGGCGGTGGTGGGAGGCCTTTTCCTTGCCAAGAACATCGAGTCGGCAGCCCGTGCGCTGTCTGCCCCCTGGGTGCAGTGACATGATCCTCCCCGCCCAACATATACCTGACTGACGTACTGGAAGCCTTGAAATGACCAGAAATGCTGATCTGTTTGAACGAGCCTGCCGCACTATCCCAGGCGGCGTCAACTCACCTGTACGCGCCTTTCGTTCAGTCGGTGGCACGCCTCGATTTGTGGCCCGTGCAAAGGGCCCCTATTTCTGGGATGCCGAAGATAAGCGCTACATTGACTACATCGGCTCGTGGGGTCCAGCCATCCTGGGGCACGCTCACCCAGAGGTGGTGCGTGCCGTGCAAGAAGCGGCCGTGCATGGCCTTTCCTATGGCGCCCCCACCGAGGCAGAAATCATCATCGCCGAAATGCTGGTCGAGCGCCTGCCTTCGATGGAGTTGGTTCGCCTGGTGAGCTCAGGCACCGAGGCGACCATGTCCGCCATCCGGCTGGCTCGTGGTGCCACCGGCCGCAAAAAAATCATCAAGTTCGAGGGCTGCTATCACGGCCATGCGGACAGTCTGCTGGTCAAGGCAGGGTCTGGGTTGCTGACCTTTGGCAATCCCACCTCGGCTGGCGTGCCGCCCGAGTTTGTGGCGCACACCATCGTGCTGGACTTCAACGATCTCGCTGGCGTGCAAGCTGCTTTCGAGCAGCATGGCAAGGACATTGCCTGTGTGATCGTCGAGCCCATCGCCGGCAACATGAACCTGGTCAAGCCTGCTGCAGGCTTTCTGCAGGGCCTGCGTGATGCCTGTACCCAGCATGGCGCACTGCTGATTTTTGACGAGGTGATGACAGGCTTTCGTGTTGGCCCCCAGGGCGTGCAAGGCCTGACCGGCATCAAGCCAGACATCACGACGCTGGCCAAGGTGATTGGCGGCGGCATGCCGATCGGCGCCTTTGGTGGACGGGCGGACGTCATGAATCACATTGCCCCGCTGGGCGCGGTCTACCAGGCTGGCACCCTGTCTGGCAATCCGGTTGCCGTTGCTGCCGGGATCACCACACTCAAGCTTCTCGCCGAACCTGGCTTTTATGACCGGCTTGGGGAGCAGACACGCAAGCTCACCGAGGGTCTGGTTGCTCGTGCCCGGGCCCACGGCATTCCGTTCAGTGCCGATTATGTGGGTGGCATGTTTGGCGTGTACTTTTCTGAGTCTGTTCCTCAATCACTTGCTGAGGTGTCGGCCAGCAACATTGAGCGGTTCAAGACGTTTTTCCATGCCATGCTGGACGAGGGTGTTTACCTTGCCCCGTCAGCGTATGAGGCGGGCTTTGTGTCGGCCGCTCACGACGACAGCGTCATTGCTGCCACGGTTGAGGCAGCAGACAGGGCGTTTGGAAAACTCTGATTGCAGCACCCTTTGTCCGGATCACAAAACAAATCGCGGCGACAACGCGATGGATCACCGAGGAAGAGACAAGATGAAACGACGTCAATGGTTGGGCATGAGCATCCTGGCAGCCCTGGCTGGCATCACGGCACCACTGGCCGGCCAGGCCCAGACACAGTCGGGCAAGACCATCCGGCTGGTGGTTCCCTTTCCGCCAGGTGGCGCAACAGACATCACGGCACGCGTGCTTGCCGAGCCCATGTCCAAGGTGCTGAACCAACCTGTGGTGGTGGAAAACAAGGGGGGTGCTGGCGGATCCATCGGCATGGCGGATGTTGCTAAGTCCGCGCCTGACGGCCTGACCTTTGGTGTGGCGACCTTGTCCACCCATGGCGTGAATCCGGCGGTCTATACCAAGCTGCCCTATGACCCGATCAAGGACTTTGCGGCGGTAACCGAACTGGTCAAGGCGCCCGGCGTGCTGGTGGTCAACGCCAGCCTGCCCGTCCAGAACTACCAAGAGTTCGTCGACTACCTCAAAGCCAACCCCGGCAAGCTTTCGCACGCCTCTCCAGGCAACGGTACTATCGGGCACATGTGGGGCGAGCTGTTCAAGGCCTCCACCGGCACACAGATGCAGCACATCCCCTACAAGGGCGCAGGTCCTGCGCTCAACGATGTGCTGAGCGGACAGGTCATGGTGTATTTCGATCAGGTTGCAGCTTCGATGCCCCATATCAAAGCCGGCAAGCTGCGCCCGATCGCCATCTCCTGGGACAAGCGGCTGGACACGCTGCCCAATGTGCCCACCTATGCTGAGATCGGCTTGGTTTCCAACAACGATCCCTCCTGGTTCGGGCTGGTGGCTCCTGCTGGCACCCCTGCTGCTGACATCCGTCGCGTGCGGGATGCTGCGGTCAAGGCCATGGCGGATCCAGCGGTGCAGCAGCGGCTGGAGAGCCTGGGGCTGTTTCCGTCAGGATCCACACCTGAGCAGTTTGCCCAACAGATCCAGCGTGAGATCGCCAAAATGAAAGACGTCGGCAAGACAGCCGGCATCAAAATGGACTGATGTCCCGCTGGCTGCGGCGTTATGACGGACAGTCACAAAAAGGCGATAATGGAAAGCTATCCTTTTGACAGTCCAACCAGAAGACCATCATGGCCGTAAATCTGCAAATCCCAAAAGATGATGAGGTATTCCCTGTCGCAGGCGTAGAGATCGGTGTGGCCGAGGCGGGCATCCGCAAGGCGAACCGACGCGACCTGACCGTTTTCAGGCTGGCCGAGGGAACCAGCGTGGCAGGCGTATTCACCACCAATCGGTTCCGTGCCGCGCCAGTCACCCTCTGCGAAAAGCATCTCGCCAGTGGTGTGCCCATTCGTGCGCTGGTGATCAACACGGGCAACGCCAATGCTGGGACAGGCGAGCCCGGCATGATCGCTGCGCAACAGACTTGCGATGCACTGGCCTCGCTCATGCAGCTCAACAGCCAACAGGTCTTGCCTTTTTCCACGGGCGTGATTCTGGAGCCGCTTCCTGTCGACCGCATCAAGGCGGGGTTGCCGACTGCGATCAAGCACTTGGGCGCGAACAACTGGGTCGCTGCCGCTCACGGCATCATGACCACTGATACGCTTCCAAAAATTCATTCCCGCAAGCTGGCGATTGGCGGCAAGACCGTCACCATCACGGGTATCAGCAAGGGTGCCGGCATGATCCGCCCCAACATGGCCACCATGCTGGGCTATCTCGCTACGGATGCAGGTGTCGCGCAGCACCTTCTCAACCGCTTGGCCGGTCAACTGGCAGACGTGTCTTTCAACCGCATCACTGTGGATGGCGATACCTCGACAAACGATTCGTTCATCGTCATGGCCACCGGGCAATCTGGCCTCATGATTGACAGCGAATCTCACCCGGACTACCCAGCACTGAAGGCTGCGCTTGCGCAGGCTGCCAGCGACCTCGCCCAAAAAATCGTGCGCGATGCCGAGGGTGCCACCAAGTTCATGACCATTCGTGTTGAGGAGGCCCGCAACACCGAGGAGGCCCTCAAGGTTGCTTACTCGGTTGCGCACTCGCCCCTGGTGAAGACTGCTTTTTTTGCCTCCGACCCCAACCTGGGGCGCATTCTGGCCGCAGTCGGTTATGCCGGGATCAGCGACTTGGATGTGACTGGCGTCAAGCTTTGGCTAGGTGATGTGTTGGTCGCCACGCAAGGTGGACGCAATCCTGCCTACCAGGAAGCAGACGGCCAGCGTGTCATGAAAGAGGCTGAAATTTTAGTCCGTATCGCATTGGGCCGCGGTCACGTGAGTGACACGGTCTACACCTGCGACTTTTCCCATGAGTACGTCAGTATCAACGCGGATTACCGCTCTTGATATCTGAGCCCGATCACTGCTGGGTGAATTGACCCCGAGCGGCGTGGGTGTGTACCCGCCTTTTCCTGTTCCAACTCCATTGATTCATGAACCTGCCGAACTCTGCTCTGTCCCCCGAGATTGTCGACCTGATCCAACGCGCCAACCGGGTGCTTGGTCAGCTGGAGGCTTGGCTGCCGCCAGCCCCACCACCCGTCAACTGGAACGCCCTGGCCTTTCGCTGGCGCAAGCGCGGCAGCTCTCATGGCTGGCTTGATGCGATCGCGCACATTTCATTGATTCAGACTGAAGACCTGCAGCACATTGAGCGACAAAAGGAAATCATCGATCGCAACACGCGGCATTTCATCGAGGGTAAGCCTGCCAACAACGTATTGATGACCGGTGCGCGCGGCACCGGCAAAAGCTCTCTGGTCAAGGCCATGCTGGCAACCTATGGTGAACGCGGCTTGCGGCTGATCGAGGTCGACAAGGCAGACATGGCTGACTTGCCTGACATCGTGGAGACCGTGGCACCCCGCCCAGAAAAATTCATCGTGTTTTGTGACGACCTTTCCTTTGAGGAAGGCGAGGCTGGTTACAAGGCCTTGAAGTCGGTGCTGGATGGCTCGGCTGCCTCAACAGGCAACAACGTGTTGATTTACGCCACCTCGAATCGGCGTCACCTGCTGCCTGAGTACATGAGCGAGAACCTCGCGACCAAGCATCACCCGGATGGCGAAATTCATCCTGGCGAAACGGTCGAAGAAAAAATCTCTCTCTCCGAGCGCTTTGGCTTGTGGCTGTCTTTCTACCCGTTCAAGCAGGACGACTATCTGGATATCGTCTATCACTGGCTGCGCGAGCTAGGTTGTCCGGAGACGTCGGTACTCGCGTCCCGCACTGAAGCGCTGCAATGGTCACTCGAGCGCGGCTCGCGTTCGGGTCGGATCGCTTATCAGTTTGCGCGCGACTGGGCCGCGCGACATGCCTGACACCACGCGCATCATTGATGTGGCGGTTGGTGTCATCCTGCGCCCGGATGGCCAGGTTCTGCTGGGGGATCGCCCTGCCGACAAGCCTTGGCCGGGCTGGTGGGAGTTGCCGGGCGGCAAGATCGAGCCAGGCGAGTCGGTGATCCAGGCGCTCACGCGTGAGCTGCACGAGGAGCTCGGCATTGAGGTAAAGCAGGCCAGGCCCTGGGTCACCTACATTCACCACTATCCAACCACCACGGTTAGGCTGGTGTTTTGCCAGGTGACCGAATGGCAGGGCGAACCGCAAGGCCTGGAGGGACAGCACCTGGCCTGGGCTAACCCCATTACGGCACCAGAGCAGTTCAAGTTGTTGCCTGCCACGCTGCCGCCACTGCAGTGGCTGCAGCTGCCTGATCGATATCTCATCAGCAGTGCCGGCAGCCCACAGACATTTCCGGCATTCATGGACAAGCTTCGTTTGAGCCTCGCCCAAGGGGTCCGTCTGGTGCAGTGGCGTGAGCCGCTGTGGCCAGGCGGTGCAGATGTACCCTCGCTGCACGCCGCGATGCAGGAGGCACTTGCCAGTTGTCATGCGGCCGGTGCGAGCATGCTCGTCAACAGCGTGCACCCCAAGTCTTGGTGGCAAGAAGTCGATGGCGTGCATTTGCGGTCTGCCGACGCGCGCGCATTTCAGCAAAGCGGGGTATCCCCTTTTCCGGATCCAAGTGGCAAACGTATCGGTGTTTCTGTGCACGACATCGACGAGATCAAGACCGCACGAGAGATTGGCGCCGATTTTGCCGTGCTGAGTCCCGTGCTGCCCACCTTGTCGCACCCTGGTCAGCCAGGCATGGGCTGGGAAGCGTTTGCCCGTTGCCTGACCGATGCCGGGTTGCCAGTCTATGCCATGGGTGGTCTCAATCACTCACACATGAATCTGGCCAAGTCACTGGGTGCGCATGGGATTGCCGGGATTCGCGGGCTGTTGAGCTGAAGTCACGCTGACTGACACAGACTGTGCCGGGGCTTGTCCAGACGGCGACTGAGTGGGTGTGGATGACAGCGTCGACGTTTCTGGCTGGCCATTGATGTTCAACCGATTCAAATCCTCGGTTGTCCAGCCACCGCCCACGGCGACAATCAACCTGACGCTGGATGCGAGGCGATTGCCCATCATCGAGATCTCGTTGCGCTCCGTGTTCAATGCTGTCGTCTCGAGCACGGCCACGCTCAGATAGTCGACAAGGCCTTGCTCGTATTGATTGCGCGCCAGCCTCAGCGCCTCTTTGGCAGACTCCACCGCAATCCGGATCACCCTCTGTTCCTCTTCAAACACGCGCACCTGTGTCATTGCCGTCTCGACCTCCTGCAATGACTGCAGGACGGTTTGGCGATACTTGGCCGCAGCGGCATCATAGATGGCTCGCGCCTGGGCAATCTGTGCCTGGCGCAGACCACCGTCAAAAATCAGCTGGGCAAGTTGCGGACCAAGCGTCCAGAACTGCGCAGGCGCCGTGAACCATTGGGTAAATTGGGTCGTTGCGTAACCGCCATTGGCCGTGATGTTGAGGCTGGGAAACCAAGCAGCCGTGGCCACGCCGATTTGTGCGTTGGCAGCTGCCGCCAGGCGCTCGGCATTGGAAATATCCGGGCGACGCTGCAACAGCTCGGATGGCAGCCCCACCGGGATCGGCGGCGGCTCCAGGTCAAACGTGCGGTCTGCGATCTTGAATGTCGATGGCGCACGGCCAAGCAGCACAGCAATGATATTTTCCTGCTGGGCACGTTGCCACTCCAGGTCGATCATCTGCGCCCGCGCATTTTCAAGCTGCGTGCGGGCGAGCGCGACATCGCCCTTGCCGGATACGCCGGCATCGTAACGATTTTGGGTCAGTTGAAGCGATCGCGCATAGGCATCTACCGTGGCACGTAACAGCCGACGCTGCTCGTCCAGGATGCGCAGGAGAAAATAACTTTGTGCCAATGTGCCCTGCGAACTGAGCGTCACGCCCGCCACGTTGGCAGCGCTGGCCAGTTGAGAAGCCTCACCCGCCTCGATGCCTCGGCGAATGCTGCCCCACAAGTCAATTTCCCAGTTGGCCTGCACGCCAGCGTTGTATGAGTTGACCGGTCCCGTTGACAGTGACCTTCCACCCGAGGTTGTGCCTCCAGCGCCAGATCGCGTCATGCTGCCGGTCGCACCCACAGTGGGATACAGCGGTGCACGCGAGGCGTTCGCAATGGCGACAGCCTGCCGATACTGCGCCTCTGCTTGAACGATGTTCTGGTTGTTGATGTTGAGCTCGCGAATCAGCTCATTCAGCGTGCTGTCCCCAAAGATCTCCCACCAAGGGCCTCGTGGCACATCCGCACTAGGCTGTGCAATTTTCCATCCAGGCGCTTCTTTGTAAGTGGTGCCGACATCGAGCGACGGGCGCACGTAGTCAGGCCCAACCATACAAGCCGACAGACTCGCAGAAAGCACCGTTGCCGCCAGTGCGCGGCGCAGCAGGCAAAGGCGATCAGGTTGAAGCAGAGTGAAACGAGTCAATCTAGTCATGTGTGTCACGAATGCATGGATACAGTAGGGTTGGTACGCGGCTGACGACGCTGCCGAATACGGGCAGCCCACGATCGAAGTCGTTCCATGTAGAGGTAGACCACCGGTGTCGTGTAAAGTGTCAGTACCTGGCTGAAAACCAGCCCTCCTACGATAGTAATCCCAAGTGGGCGGCGAATCTCCACGCCAGCTCCCGTTGCCATGACAAGCGGGATCGCACCAAAGATGGCGGCAAACGTGGTCATCATGATGGGACGAAAACGCGTCAGGCACGCCTCATGGATCGCTTCTTTGGGTGACTTGCCCCGCTTGCGCTGCGCATCCAGCGCGAAGTCCACCATCATGATGGCGTTTTTCTTGACGATCCCGATCAACAAGAACACCCCGATCAAGGCAATCAGGCTGAACTCGGTTTTCAGCCACAACAAGGCCAGCAGGGCCCCAACGCCAGCGGACGGCAAGGTCGACAAAATGGTGAGGGGGTGAATCGTGCTCTCATACAGCATGCCCAGCACAATATACATGGTGACCAGGGCCGCCAGAATCAACCAAGGCTGGTTGGCAAGAGCAGACTGCAAGGCAGCAGCCGTCCCTTGAAAACCTGCCTGTATCTTGTCTGTCGGCAAATTGATCGCGGCCACCGCTTGGTCAATTGCGGCAGTCGCCTGGCCAAGCGACACACCTGGCGCAAGATCAAATGAAATGGTGTCTGCGGCAAACTGCCCTTGGTGACGCACGCTCAGGGGGGCGTTGGTGGTCTCCAGGCGGGCAAACGCAGAGAGCGGGACACGCTCGCCGCGTGAGTTGATCACATAAACCTTTTTGAGGGACTCCATGTCCTGGGCATGGCGTGCAGCGACGCTCATCACCACCCGGTACTGATTGAGCTCACCATAAATGACAGAAATCTGTCGCTGGGCAAAGGCATTATTCAATGCTGCCGAGATCGCATTCATTGGCACACCTAGGCGAGTGGCAGCATCGCGATCGATGCTGATGACAACTTGGCGGCCACGATCCTCCACATCGGTATCCACGTCAACCAGCTCCGGCAACTTGGCAATCGCCTGCTGGACCTTGGGCAGCCACTCCTTGAGGTCCTGCAGCTCGGTCGCCATCAGGGTGTACTGGTATTGTGAACTGGTCTGGCGACCACCAATCCGGATGTCCTGTGCTGGCACCAGAAACAGTCGGGCGCCCGGCACCCCGCCGAGTTGCGGACGCAATCGACTGATGACCTGCTGCACCGATACATCCCGCTCTCCGAACGGCTTGAGCTGCACCGCGAGAAAGCTACTGTTCGACCCACCGCCACCGCTGGCATACGCCGTCACGGTGCGAATCGCCGGGTCCTTCATCAACACCTTTCGATAGTGATCCAACTTGGGGATCATGGACTGAAAAGAGGTGCCATCATCTGTCGAGAAAAACCCAATCATCATGCCTGTATCCTGCTGGGGGAAAAACCCCTTGGGCACGATGCTGTAGAGATAAAAATTCAGGCCGATCGTGCCAGCCAGCACCAGCATCATCAACCGGCTGTGCTTCAGGGACCAATCCAGCGACACGCTGTAGGCATTCACCATCGCCTGCATGCCCCGGTCCAAGAGCCTGAACAGGATGTTGGGGCGACCATTCAAGTCGACCTCGTTGTGCAATGGTTTAACACCATGCGGATACTTTTTGCGCAGCATGCGGGCCGCCATCATCGGCGTCAGTGTCAAGGACACTAGCAAGGACACCAGAATCGACGCAGACAGCGTGATGGCAAACTCCCGGAACAAGCGGCCAGGCAAGCCCCCCATCAAGAGGATCGGAATAAACACGGCGATCAGGGACACACTCATGGAGAGCACCGTGAACCCGACCTCCTTGGTTCCGCGAAAGGCCGCGCGCATCGGTGGCACGCCACGCTCAATGTGTCGAACAATGTTTTCGAGAACCACAATCGCATCATCCACCACAAAGCCTGTCGCAATGATCAGCGCCATGATGGACATGGTATTAAGCGAGAACCCGCAGAGATACATCACGCCAAAGGTGCCAATCAGTGAGACCGGTACGGCAGCTGCAGGGATCAACGCCGCCTTCCAATCACGCAAAAACAGCAAGACCACCATGATCACCAGACCCACGGCAATCACCAAGGTGTTCTCTGACTCCTGCACGGATGCACGGATGCTGGGTGTCCTGTCCTGCGCGACATCGACATTCACATCAGCCGGCAACATGGCGCGCAATGCAGGCAGGTCTGCGCGAATCTGGTCCACTGTCGCAATGATGTTGGCATTGGCTTGGCTGCGGACCAATACCAGGATCGCCTTACGATCATTGAAAAACCCGATGTTCTCGGTGTTTTCCACAGAGTCCTCGACCGTTGCCACATCTGACAGCCGAACTGGCGCTCCACCTTTCCAGCTCACCAACAAGGGCCGATAGTCCTGGGCCTTGGAAAGCTGGTCATTGGCCATGATCTGCCAGCGCGTGGTGTCGTTTTCCAGCATGCCCTTGGGTCGGGTCACGTTGGCTGCCGCAATGGCCTGCCTGACCTGCTCAAGCGACACACCATAGTGACTCAGCGCGTCCGGATCGACCTCAATGCGAACCGCTGGGAGAGAGCTGCCACCGATTTGCACCTCACCCACACCAGGCACTTGCGAGAGTTTTTGCTCGACGATCGTGCTGGCCACGTCGTAGAGCTGTCCTTGCGTCAGCGTATCCGAGGTCAGCGCCAAGGTGATGATGGGGGCAGCGGATGGATTGGCCTTGCGATAGGTCGGGTTGCTGCGCAGGCCACTGGGCAAGGAGGGCCTGGCAGCGTTGATGGCACCCTGCACGTCGGTAGCCGCACTGTTGATGTCGCGTGACAAGTCAAATTGCAGCGTGATGCGTGTCGATCCCTCGGTGCTGCGCGAGGTCATCTCCTGAACGCCGGCAATCGCGCCAAGCGATCGCTCCAGCGGTGTGGCCACGCTCGAGGCCATGACCTCCGGGCTGGCGCCAGGCATGGTGGCCCGCACGGAGATCACCGGAAACTCGATCTGCGGCAGGGGCGCAATCGGCAAGACGTGCCTGGCCAACAAGCCCGCCAGCACAACTGCCACCCAAATCAAGGTCGTGGCCACTGGCCTGACGATGAATGGGGTGGCGAGGCTTTTCATGCTGTGCCTCCGAGCTTGCCAATGTTGCGACGACGCGTGCCCAATCGATCAAAAAAGAGATAAATGACGGGGGTCGTATACAGCGTCAATACCTGGCTGACCAAAAGCCCCCCCACGAGCACCAGCCCGAGTGGCTGGCGCAATTCGGCACCCGTCCCGGTGGACAACATCAAGGGAATGGCGCCAAACAGTGCCGCCAGTGTTGTCATCATGATGGGGCGGAACCGCAGGATGGCGGCCTGCTCGATGGCGTCCCGTGGCGAGAGCTTTTGCCTGCGCTCAGCCTCCAGAGCAAAGTCGATCATCATGATGGCGTTTTTCTTGACCAAGCCAATCAGCAGGATGATTCCAATGATGCCAATCATGTCGAGATCCCGTCCTGTCAACATCAGGGCAAGCAAAGCGCCAATCGCGGCAGACGGCAATGTCGACAAGATGGTGACAGGATGGATGAAGCTTTCGTACAAGATGCCCAGCACGATATACATCGTGATGATGGCAGCCAAAATCAGCCACAAGGTGCTGGTGAGGGAGGCCTCAAAGGCCTGCGCCGCTCCCTGATAGCGGGTCTGTATCGAGGCGGGCAGATCAATCTCCCGCTCAGCTTGCCCGATCTGCTCCACAGCGGACGATAGAGACGCGCCAGGCGCCAGGTTGAACGAGATGGTCACAACAGGAAACTGCCCCATCCGGTTAATCACCAACGGAGACCGCCCCTGCTCAATGCGCGCAAAATTTGTCAGGGCAACAGGCTTGCCCTCGGCGGTTTTGACGTAAACATTGCCCAGTCCGGCGGGGTCCTGGCGGAACTGCGGCGCCGTCTCAATCACGACGCGGTACTGGTTTGACTGGGTGAAAATCGTCGACACCTGGCGCTGACCAAAGGCGTCATACAGCGCGTCGGTGATTGCCGTCGCAGTTACGCCCAGCCTGGAGGCTGCCTCGCGGTCGATCTCCAGATAGGTGTGCAAGCCCTCATTTTGCAAGTCATCGGCAACATCCACCAACTCGGGAATCTGCCGCATGCGTTCCACCAGCTTGGGCACCCACTCGGCCAGCAAGTCCGAATAGGGTGTCTCAAGCGTCAGCTGATATTGCGTGCGGCTGACACGATCCTCCACCGTCAAGTCCTGCACGGGCTGCAGATAAAACTGCATGCCGCTTTGGCTGGCAAGCGAGTCCTGCAAGCGACGCATGACCTCAGAGACGTTCTGGTCTCTCTCACCGTGCGGTTTGAGTGCAATTTGCATGCGTCCCGTGTTCAGTGTCGGGTTGGCGGCATCGACACCGATGAACGATGACACGCTGTAGATATCCGGATCATCCAGCAACACCTTGACCGCCTCCTCCTGTCGCTGTGACATGGCAGCAAAGGAAAGGTTTTGTGGTGCCTGCGTGATCACCTGAACCAGCCCGGTATCCTGCTGGGGAAAAAATCCTTTGGGGACCGCCAGATACAACACCCAAGTCAGCGCGAAGGTGCCAATCGCCACCATCAACGTCAACGTCTGATGATTGAGCACCACCTTGAGCGTCGCCTCATATCTTGCGATCAGTCCGTTTGTCAGTCGCTCACTCATGCGGGCCACCGCGCCACCCTGCTCCTGATTGCCCGTGCGCAAGAGCCTGGCACACATCATCGGCGTCAAGGTCAGCGATATCAACAGCGACAACAAAATCGCCACCGCCAGCGTAATCGCAAACTCCCTGAACAAGCGTCCCACCACCTCCGTCATGAATAGCAATGGAATCAGCACGGCAATCAAGGAAAAGGTCAGCGACACCAGCGTAAACCCAATCTGGGATGCCCCTTTGAGCGCGGCTTGCAGCGGTGACTCACCCTTTTCCAAATAGCGGGCGATGTTCTCGATCATGACAATCGCATCATCCACCACAAAAC
>QXGG01261561.1_pt1 | contig 33059 bp, 64 predicted proteins | sample 1982491 | NCBI WGS metagenome assembly QXGG01 (sample SAMN09924614, study PRJNA488089) | Wastewater metagenome, whole genome shotgun sequencing project. | isolation source: South African research farm wastewater | place: South Africa: Irene, Agricultural Research Council, Animal Production... | reverse complement strand
GATGAGGTGCCCGAGCTGCGCGACATCCGGATCAAGGCGCGCGGGCTTGGCAGTTCGCAGGCCCGCGAGGCCCTGGCGAGGATGGAGCGAGACGGCGTTTCTTCGCAGGACGCTATCCAGGCCGTGGTCAACACGATCTGCCTTGTCGAGATCGAGGGCCTGACCAGCGGCGGGAAGCCTGTCACGGTGGACGACATCCGCGACAAGCTGGCCGAGCCAGCGATGGAGCCTCTGGCGCTTCTGGTGCTGAAGGCCGTCGGCCGGGTGGATGCGACGCGAGAGGCCAAGGCCAAGGCACTGTCAAAAAACTGACCGACCTCGTTCTGTGGCATGCGCAGCACGGCGCAACCGCCGAGCAATACCGCGCGACGCTGGCGGAACGAGGCGTCAGGAACATCCCCTCATATCTCTACCCGCCGCCGGAGCTTCCCGGCGTCGGGCCTTGGGTGTCGGCCTTCTTTGAACTGGCGACAGATCGTCGGTTCGTAGGCGGGCCGATCCCCTGGACGGCAATCGCGGCCTTTCCGGTCGCGCCGGAAGAAGCGGACATCTTCCGCCGCTGCATTCGGGATGCCGACGCCGCCTATCTGGCCTGGGTCAACAAGCCCCCGGATGAGCGGAAATCACCAGAGCCGATGATGCCGGGAGGCGCGTTTAGATGACCGACATCGCAGAACTCGGGATCAGGGTTGATAGCAACCCCGCGACCAAGGCGGCAAAGCAGCTTGACGCCCTGACCGCATCGGCGGCGCGGGCCGAGGATGCGACGCAAGACCTTGCGATGGCGTCCAGCCGCAAGCTGGCGCCCGGAATGGCTGTCGGCGGGCATCAGTCCAAGATGATGGCGATGCAGCTTTCACAGGTCGCTCAACAGGCCAGCGCGACGGGGAACTGGGTGCAGGCGCTATCCATCCAGCTTCCCGACATGGCGATGGGCTTCGGCGCGGTCGGGATCGCGGCCGGGGTGCTGGCAAGCGTGACGCTGCCGCTGCTGGCGAGCATGTTTTCCAGCAGCACGGAGGAGGTGGAGACCTTCGCCGATCAGCTGGACACGCTACGCGGTATCACGGACCAGCTAAAGGCGGCGCAGGACATCCTCGCCACCAGCCTGCCCGATCTTTACGAGCAATACGGCACCTATGCCCTGCGTGTTCGAGAGGCGGCAGCGGCGCTGGTCGAATTGCAGACGGCCGAGGCTCAGGGTTCGCTGCGGCAGTTGATCATGGACAACGCGGCGGCGCTGGACACCTTCACCGGGTCGCTGGGCGGGTTCCTTGAGGCACCGGAAAGCGTCAACGCCACCCTTGACCGGCTGGTCGAGACCTTCGGCGTCACGCGGCATGAAGCCGTGGCGCTGCGTGACGCCTTCCGCGATCTGAGGTTCGCCGAAAGCTTCCAGGACCAGGCCGCCGCGATGCAACGCATCTCGGAACTGATGCGCGAGACCGGCATCAGCGCGGATCAACTGCCGCCTGCGTTGCGGCAGGCCCTGATCCAATACAACGAGATGACCATCGCCGGGGCCGAACTGACCGAGCAGATGCGGGACGGCAAGGATGCGACGGTGGCGCTTGTCGCGGCGGCCCCTGGCGGCGGCTGGCTGTCCGGTGCCATCGGCGACGCTGTGACGCTGGCGGGCACTCTTTGGGACGCTGCGGCGGCGGCTGCGGCCGCGCGCGATGGTCAGCTTGCCGACCAGTATGCCGCGATGGGCGATGACGAGCGGGGAAGCCAGAGGCTGCAAGGCCGCAGCGCGGGCGAGTTCAGGCGCGGGGCAGCCATTGCCGACCGCAAGCGGGCCGGACGTGCTGGCGGTGGTGGTGGCGGCGGAACCGATCAATACGGATCGGAGCTGCAATCCCTGATCGAGAGCCTGCGGACAGAGCGCGAGATCGAGGACGAATGGTATCAGGAAAGCCTCGCCATTCTGGCCGACCGCCGCGCGCAGGAAATCCTCGGCAAGCAGGCCCATGACGAGGCCATGATCGCGCTGCACGAGGAATACCAGCGCCGGATCGCGGAGATCGACGGAAGCGCCGCAGATCGACGGCTTGGTGAGCAGGCCGACTTCTTCGGCGCGATGGCCGGGATTGCGCAGGCGGGCGGGCAGCGCATGGCGAAGGCCGCTGCCGCATTCGGCGCGGTGGAGGCCACGATCAACGCATATCGCGCTGCGGTGCAGGCCTTGGCCGATCCCAGCGTGGGCTTCTGGGGCAAGGCGGCCGCCTTTGCTTCCGTGCTCGCTATTGGCCTCAAGGGCGTCGCGGCCATCCGGTCAGCCGGTGGCATCGGTGGCGGGGGAGGCGGTCGCATCGCCGCGCAAGGGGCAACATCGCAGGCCAGCGGCCCGCCCATCGAATACCGCGTCTACGGCCTCGAACGCGATGCTGTCTATTCGGGCGAGTTCATCGAAAAGATCTTCTCCGGCCTGATGGAAGAGGGGAAGCGGCGCGGCATGACCAATCAAAGCGTGGTGTTTGTCGGATGATCACGATCCTGCCGGGCAATGCAGCCTATGACGAACTGAACGCGCAGCCGATGGTGGCCTATCGCAACCTCTTGGCCGAGGGGACGATCACCGATGCGCTGTTGCCGTCCGGTGCGCCCCGCGCCGATGCTGTCACCCAGGACACGAGCGAGTTTTGGGCACCGACTGCCGCCGCGACGCTGCGCGCCACGCTGGGATCGTCCGCGCCCGCATCTGTCTGCTTCATCGCGGGCCACACACTCGGATCGAACGGCCGCACCCTGACGCTGGAGCGGTTCGACAGCACATGGCAGACCATCACGACCTATGCCCCGACGACTGACGACCCGTTCGCCATCATCTTCCCCGAGGAAAGCCGCACGGGCTTCGGCATCGGGGTCAGCGGCGCGTGTCAGATCGCCATCGCATGGATCGGCCCGCGCCTCGTGATCCCCGGCGGCGTCGTGCCGGATTATGTGCCGATCTGGGCGGCCAAGCGGATCGAGAAGTTCCCGGCCGAAACCCGGCGCGGGCACTTCCGGGGACAGCGGATCGAACGCGCCGGGGCCAGCCTCTCGGCGCAGTTCATGCCGGTTTCGCACACGTTCGCCCTCACCACGATGGCCGACTTCCGCGACCACTACAACGAGGGCAACGCCTTCATCTGGGCACCGGCCCCGGCCGTGTTCCCGCGCGACGTGGCCTATTGCTGGGGCGATCAGGACCGGACGCTGGATATGTCGATCCGGCAAGGTGGCGATCTGGTGAACCTCTCCATGCAGATGGAGGCATTCGTTGAGCGGTGAGGAAATCTTCGAGTGGGTCGAGATTGACCTGCCGCTTTGCCAGCGCGTCTATGGCACCGCGCCATGCACGGCCGCGCTATCGGCGAACAACCCGGACAAGTGCTTCAACCTGCGCGCGGGATGCCAAGATCCGGCCAACTTCTCACTCGGCACTCCGCTGACGCTGAGGTTCAGCAAGGAAGGCATCCCGCTGCCTGCCGGGTTCAAGGCGTTCCCGGTTCTGCGGCGGGTTCGGCAGTCGTCCACCACGGCCAACATCGGCGGGGCTGATCCGCGCTATGGGGCGCTTGGCAAGCAGGCCACGCTTGACTTTGAACTGGTGGACTTCACCCACCATGAGCGCGGCATCGATCCCTACGCCAGCGAGCGGGTGAGCGGCGCGGCGCAGCTTTCCGGGGTGGGCTACCGGCCCGAGGATCGCAGCACGTTCCTTGCCAAGCTCAAGGCGCGCTGGCCGAACTATGCGGCGGGGTCGGTTCGCCTGTGCCGCGCCTATATCGTCAACGGTGCCATCACCGACCAGACTACATACCATCACATCATCAAGGAGATGGCAGGCCCGTCCAATGGCGTCCTGGACGTGTCCTGCTACTCGATCATCGACCTGACCAACGGCAAGACGGCGGTGGCCCCGAAGCCGACGCGCGGGGCGCTGACGCTGGACCTGGACGCGGTGGCAACCAGCTTCACCGTGACCCCGGCAGGGATCGGCGACGCGGAATATGCTGCCAGCGGCTATGTGACCCTTGGCAGCGAGGTCATGCAGTTCACCCGATCCGGCGACACGTTCACCGTCGTGCGGGGGCAAAAGGGCACCACGGCCCGGACGCATTCGGCCGCCGATACCGTCCAACAGGCATGGTATTGCGAGAACGCCCGGCTTGACGATGTGGCGGCCGAACTGCTGACCGACTTCACCACGACGCCATCCTCATGGATACCGAACGCAGAATGGGAGGCTGAGGTGACGCGGTGGGGATCGTCCATCCGTCTGACTACGATGGTCACGTCTCCTACGCCGGTCGGGACGCTGCTTGGCGAACTGGCCGACCTGGGATGCAACATCATCCCCGACGAGCGCGCGGCAAAGATCCGGCTTCGGATGAACCGCCCCACTGACGGCGATCCGGTGTTCGTTGTGACAGACGACAATGCCTATGCGATCAGCCAGGCCGACCGGGAAGAGGACCGGATCACGCAGGTCTATTTCGTCCACAAGCGGGCAGACCCGACCAAGGGCATTGGCTCTGGTGACGACGTGTCCAACTATTTGCGGCGGGCGCTGACGGAGAACCCAGACGCGGTGTCGATCTATGGCAACGAGGTCAGGACCAGGACGATCCGCACACGATGGCTTGATCAGGGCGATGATACGACCGTTGCAATCGTCTCATGGCAGCTTCTGCGCCGGTTCGAGAAAGCGCCGATGCGGGTGGAGGCGACAATCGACGCCCGCGACAAGGCGATCAACCTGGCCGACGTGGTGCAGCTGACGACGGATGATGCTTCGTCCCCAACCGGCGAGGCGGCAACCCGGCTGATGCAGGTTATCGGCCGTTCAGAGCCTATCCCATACCACAGCGTCCAGGTGGAATTGCAGCGTTTCGAGTTCACCGGCCGCTTTGGCTACATCATGGCCGACACCGCACCAGTCTATGGCAGCGCCAGCGACGCCGAAAAGCAAAGCGGGGCGTTCATCGTGGATGAAACGACCCTCCAATTCCCCGACGGAACCGGACCTTACAGGATCATCTGATGGCAACCTATCGCAGCATCGCAGCAACGGAAACCGATCCGCAGGCACCAGTCACGGCCGCGCTGATGAAGGCGCTGGACGCCAATCCAACGGCCATCGCCGAAGGCGCGCCCGGAGCACCTGTGCTAACGTCCTCCTGGTTCCCCTACGATATGTTCGATGTCGGCGACGGCGCGACGGGCTTGGTCTACGACTTCGCGGTTGATGGTGGGGTCGGCGGGGCTTCCCCGTTCGTCTTCCCTGATTTCGTCGCCGGTTATGACTACAGGTTTGTCTTCGAGGGGATAGGGATCGCTGCCAGCACTGCGAGAAGCCTTACCCTCTCCCTCTACCAAGAGACGGCGGCGGCTTGGGGGCCAACCTTCTCGATCCTTCAGACCGCAAACTCATCAAGCCGGTTCAGTTCCATGGTCGAGATCGTCAACCCCATGGGAGGCCGCAGGGCGGTCTATATCGGCATTATCACGGTTGATTCCGCGTCAACTGGCATCATAACCGCATCATCAGATATCAAGCGGGCCGAGATAGCGACGCCACAGCGCCGATTGAGATGCCGCATGGCATGTACCGGGACGGAAAACACCAACGCCGGAAGCGTCTACATGTTCCGCCGCCGCAACTTCATGTTCGGGTAATCACCAAGACATCCCCCTGACATCCACCGGACCACACCGCCCACGGGCGAACAAAGGAGCATGACCTATGGCTGTAACCTACTCGACGGCGGCGAAAACCGCGCGCCTCAACGCCGTGATCGCGCAGATCGACGCAGGCTCTGGCCCCGGCATCGACCGACCTGACCAGCGCATCGGTGCGGTTTTCCATGAAGTCGCTCGATGCCGATGCGATCAAGCTCAGCCGCGCCGCCGCCGTGATCGTGACGGAAACTGTCACCCCGACTGTCCGCTATGACTGGACGGTCAATGACACCGACGAGGCGGGCACGTTCCTGGCCGAGTTCGAGGTCACCTATCCCGGTGGCGCGGTCGAGACCTTCCCGAATTCGGGCTTCATCACCGTGCGCATCGTCAACGACATCGCGTGACCCATGACCCACTCCACCTACGAGCGGCGCAAGCTTGAGGTCTTCCTCGCCTGCCTGACCTCGGGCTTCGGCTTCTGGCTGATCCTGCCCGCGTCCAGCATGACGGCGGCGGCGCATGAGCATCTGATCGGCATGGCGAACGAGGTCGCATGGGGCGGGATGTTCCTGACGAACGGCCTGAGCCACTGCGCATGGCTGGCGGTCAACGGGGCGCGGTGGTGGTCGCCCATCGTGCGATTCTGGGCGGCCTTCGGGTCGGCCTCGCTTTACCTGATCTGGGCGGCGGCCATCGCGCAATACGACAGCGCGTCTACCGCCGTCTACACCTACACCGGCCTGAGCATGGGCGCGGCGGCCTGCTGCGTGTTTGCATGGCGCGATGCAATCACATCAGTGAGGGTCCACCGTGCTATCTGCAATCACTCTTGAATCCTGGACCGCCCTGATAATTGCAGTCGGTGCACTTGTCGGCACTGGCGGCCTTGTCTCCCTGATCCGCGCATGGCGTGAACCGCCGAAGCCCGGCACACCCGATGCCGCCGTGCAGGCGCTGGCCGAGAACACGCGCGCGCTTCAGGAGCAGGGCGCGCAGTTCAAGGACAACAACAAGCTTTTCGCGTCGGTTATCGCGCTGCTGACGACCATGGCGAAGGACTTTGCCGACACGCGCCGGGACATGGCCGACATGAAGCACGACATGAGCGAGGCCAAGGCGCATCTGGCCGCGATCCGGGATGCGCTGAATAGGGGAAGGTGAGCGGGCCGGGCGCTACTCCGGCTGTGCTTAACCTGGCATTCCAGACGCTTCACGTGGGTTGATCAGGCCCATTCGTAAGCACGGCTCTAGCTGCCTTCGCGTCCGCTTTCCGCGATGCCGCTCACCCCCATACCATAGCCGAAACTACCCATGCGAGGCAACGCCATGAAAGCGAATTTCGACCTATGCCTGCGCGAAGTCATGCGCCACGAAGGGCTTTGGGCGGATCACCCGTCCGATCCGGGTGGGGCCACCATGAAGGGCATCACCATTGGCACCTATGCCCAATGGAAGGGCCGCAAGGTGACGAAGGCCGAGTTGCGCGCGATCAGCGACGCGGAAGTCGCGGCAATCTACAAGCGCAACTATTGGGACAAGGTGCGCGGCGATGATCTGCCGTCCGGCCTTGATCTGGTAGCGTTTGACGCGGCGGTCAACAGCGGCCCCGCACGGGGCGCACGGTGGCTGCAACAGGCTCTTGGCGTAGCCGATGACGGGAAGATCGGCCCGGCCACTCTGGCGCGCGCTCATGCGTCCTACGCGCCCGCCGTGATCGAGCGGGCCGTGGGCTTCCGGCTGGCGTTCCTGAAGCGGCTCAAGACGTGGCCGCACTTCGGCAAGGGCTGGTCGCGCCGCGTGGAAGCCGTGCGCGGCTATGCGCTGGCGCTGGCATCAACCGGCGTTGCCGCCAGCCAGCCCGCGAAAACTGTCACCAAGCCCGCCCACGAACACGACCGCCCGAACGTCGTTCAGCCCGAGGCGGTCAAGATCGACACCAAGGACGACAGCGCGCGGATGTTGGGCAAGGTCATCCTCGCGGCCCTCGCGCTTTGGGCGGCGGCGGCGGCCGCGTGGTTCACGGACCTGTTCGAGGCCGTGCGCGATTTCCTGATCTTCTGGCAGTAGGAGGCCACCATGGAACTAATCCCCGTCATCGCGCGCATCGTTCTGCGCTACGGTTCAGGCGCGCTGGTGGCCTATGGCGTCATCCCCCGCGAAACCGGCGCGGAACTGGCGATGGACCCCGAAATGGCGATGATCCTCGGCGCGGTTCTCGGGCTGGCGGCTGAGGGGTTCTATTTCCTGGCCCGGCGCTGGGGGTGGGCGAAGTGATCGGCTTCATCCTCGATCGGATCATCAGCCCATGGTGGCCCTACATCGCCGCATTCGGAGCGGCTGCGCTGGCCTATTTCACCGGCCGGGCCAGCGGCTCGGCGAAGGTGAAGGCCAAGCAGGCCGAGGCGCGGGCCGATGCCGTCATTCGCGGCGCGGAAGGCGCGGCGGAGGCGGCCAAGCAGATCAACGCGGGCAAGACACCGCAACAGATCAAGGACGACAACGATGCGCGCTGGTAGCCTCTTGCTGATCCTCGCCCTCGCCGGTTGCGTTCAGTCGGGCGAGGGGTGTCAGACCTATGGCCTTCAGCGCGCGTCCATGCCGCCGCTCGGGATGGACACCCTCTCCGAATGGGTGGCCACGACCGACACCGCCATGACGCGCGCATGTCGCGGCTGATTGCTATCGCGGCCTTGATCGCCTTCCCCGCCGCCGCGCAGGACGCGGTGGATTGGGGCGGCACGGGCTGCGCTATCGTGGCGGTATCCGATCGGCCGCACGTCGCCGAGGTGACATGCTGGAACCGGCTGACCGCTGGCAATGCAATCACGGACGGCGCAATCGTGGCGGGTGAGGTCGTGGTCGCGGTGACGGTGCATCACGGGCCGGGCGACGTGCCTGACACCTTCAGCCTGACCGCGCCGGGCTACATCGTCGCGCCGGATCGCTTCGATCTGGACGAGCACACCGAGGGCGTCGCGCTTGTGTTCCCGTGGGTGGGCATGTGAGGGCGCGGCGTCAGATGCCGTTCTGGTGGCGGATCATTCGGCGGAAATAGACGGCAACGGCATCCAGTTGGTGAGGCCCTTCAGATTGTCGCGGAAGTCGCCGTCGTCCCACATGCTGGTTCTTTTATTCCAGAAGCCAATCCAGGGCTGATCTGCCTTGTCGAGAAGAAGCAATTCCGTCCCATCCTTCGGCGCGGTCTCAATCGGCTGCCAGCGAAAACGCGCGACTTCCGCCTCAAGTTCGGCGATGCGCGCGGCGGCTTCGGCCATAAGGGCGGCGTCCTCATGCGACAGACGCGCCACGACCAGCAGGTAGTTCTGCGGGTCGTCATGCGCCGTGGCACTCGCCCGCGTCGCGCTTGTCTCTTGCAGCCGATCCACCAGATCGTCGCTCATTTCATCACCCTTTCCGCCCCGTGGGGCATTCATCCGTGAACGACTCGGCAACAGCCTGTGTCAGATTTGTGCGACGATGCCGCCGCCGTTCCTGCATCGTTCCGCGCGAACCTGCATAAACTTGCAAGGCAATCATCGCGGATATTGACGATTTACCGCGCTTTCCGTAGGGATGGCGGCGGGACACCCTTCCCCAACGAAGGCCGTCGCAGTCTCGCGATTTCCCACATTTTATCATGTATTTCCGCCACTTACAACGTGCGCCTGTGTCAAATTTGTGTCAGAAGTCATTCCCGCTGATCTCCGCGCAAGACAGAAATCAACCGTTCGACGCGCTGCATGGCCGGTGATGAGGATGGGACGCCAAGCCGCCACATGTCCTCCTGCACAAGCCGCAATTCCGCTTCAACTGGCCCGAAGACGTGGAAGCAGATCGCGCGTACCGCTTGAGCCTTGACATGTTCGGAGGCGTCGCGTGGCGCGGTCTGCTTGAACCCGACTTGCGCAAATGCGTGATACTCCCAATCGCTGTCACGAAACTCCGGGACAGCGGGGAAAGCGTCCATCTTGATCATTTCCACCAGCGGCGGAAGCATCTGTGTATGCGCCCGCCCCGTCAGTTCAACGCGAAGCGCATCAACGAACGGGATGGCCGGGGCCTTTCCGATTGCAGAGTCCATCATTTCACCTTCACCAGTTGCGCCCCTACAGGGCTATTTCCAAAAACCGCATCCGACAGCGTCGCATCCTCTCGCGCATGGGCGTAGAACTTCATCACCGTCGCCACGTCGCGCCACCCGCCCAGCTTCGCCACCGTCTTTGGATCGAGGCCCGCCCGCAGCGCCGCCGTAGCGAAACCATGGCGGCAGCTATGCGGCGTCATGCGGACGATGCCTGCCCGTGTCACCACGTTGTCCCAGGTGTATTTCACTGACCCGCCACCGGCATAGCCGAACACCAGCGCATCCGGCTTCCGGTTCCCGCCGATGTTCGCCAGCGCGGCCAGAACAGGCGGCGGCAGGTGCGCCACGCGCGACCACGGCTTGGGCTTCATGCCGGTCAGGATCACCGTCCTGCGGCTCAGGTCAACGTCTCCCCATGCCAGCCTGACAGCCTCGCCCAGCCGCGCAGCTGTGCCGAACATGAACAGCGCCAGCGCGGCAATGTGCGGCAGCCCATCGGCCCGCGCCTGTGCCGCGAAAGCCTCCACCCATTCCGCCGTCGCATAAGCTTTCGTCTTGGCCTCCACGTCAAAGCGGACAGGCTTGATCGGGCTGCACCAGCCCAAGCTGGCCGCGTGATTGATGATAGCGCAGGTCGGCACGATCACTTGCCGGTTGCGGGTTGCGCCCTTGCCCTTGGGGCAAAGCAGGATTGCGGATTGCCGGATCGCCCCAGCGGTGATGTCGGTCAGTCGCGTATCGCGCCAGTGATCCTCGATCTTCGACAGGAACCGCGTCGGCTTCTCGGCCTGGCGGTAGGCGATGGCGGCCTGGGCGAATGTCACATGCGCTGCCGGTCCATCGAGATGACGCTTCCATTCCCGGCTTTCGGCTTCCGCCGCGATCCTTTGGGCAAGGGCTTTGTCCGCAGTGCCGCAAGTGCCGCGTAGTCGCCGCCCGGCGACGGTGCCACGGTAGTGCCAGATTTCGCCGCGCCGGTAGATGGTGTGGGGCATGGCCTGGCCGCCTCCATGATCAGTTGCACGTCGCCCTCGAGAAGCACCATCTTATTGCCGAACATGCGGCACGCGCCAAGCGCCCTTGCCATCTCGCGCAAGGTCCGCTCTGACACGCCAAGGTGCGCGGCCAGATCCTCGGGCGTGGTGACGGCGGGCAGTGGCGCGCGGGCGTTCATTTGCGCGCCCGCGGGCAACACACTCCGCCGCAGAAGCCGCCGCAGCACCTGGTGAACTTTTGTGACCAGAGCCTGCGCCAAGACAGGCGAATGGCATAGCGGTAGCGCGCCGCCACCTTCGCGGCGCGGGCCAGCGCGGCTTGCGTCGGGGCGCGGGGGGTCATGGGGCGGCCTCAAATTCATCGCGCATCCGCCCAAACAGCTTGCCGTCTGGCGGTGTCTTGCATTTCACGACAACGGCACACCCCTCCATCACGCAATGGCGCCGACCGCTGGGCTTCTTGCGTTCTATGGAAGCGGCGACGCTCTTGCCGTTCTCGTCAAACCCGACCCACACAACCCCGGGAGGCAGTAGAAGGCGTCGTTCCAGCGCGATCAGCATGGCGTTGCGGGTTTCTTCCATGGCTTGCGCCTCGACCTCCAGCGCGGCCAGACGCTTCATCAGAGCATCTGCATCTTGGCGCGAAAGAACCCCGCCCGAGAGCTTCGCTTCCAGCGCGGCAACGCGGGCCTCGGCTGCGATCAGACGGTCAATGTCATGCATGTGGGCGTCGGCGTTCTGGCGGGCTAACTTCTCCAGCACCTCGACGTGCTGCGCGTTAGCATATCCTGGCGCATCCTCTCCGCCGCAGATAGCCAAGGCCAGCCGTTCCCGCTCTGCCTCCAACTCCGCCACCCGCGCGCGAAGGGCGGTGAACCGGCGAGCAAACTCCACATCGTAAGGGTCATGCGCGTTGATCTGCGCAAGCAGCTCGTCGTCGCTCATGTTGCGAATGTCGTCCTTCATCCCATGTTCTCCACGAATATCCCGAGCGCCAGACAGGCGGCGCAGATGATGGCCCAGGCGATGGCGTCGATGCGGCGGCCGTTGTCGTATGCAATGACAGCAAAGGCTGCGAAGGCGTAGCTGGCGCCTAAGAAAAGCACGAAGGTCATCCCCGCCCCTCCGTCTCGGTCTCGGCGAGGGCGGCACGCTGCGCACCAGACACAGCGCGGGCGAATGTTCGCAGCGTCACGTCCATGTCGTTGACGTTGTCCAACGCGCCGAAGATGAAGTCGTGGTTCGTGGCTTCGTTGATCTTCTGCCGCAGCCGATCGACCTCAGCCATCAGCTTCGCCTCCCGCTCCAGCGCGGCGGCGTGAAGGTCGGCGCGGAGGTAGGGCGCGCTTTCTCGGATTTCGCGGGCAACGGCATAGAAGCCGCTATCCCACCCGGTGACATTGCTCGGATAAGCCCAAATCCGTTCCGGCGCGTCGCTCATGCCATCCACCACAGCGCCAGAGCCAGCGCCGCCGCAGTCCATGCGAAGGCCGCGCCGATGCACGTGATCCCCAGCATCCGGGGCGCGTTGTTCGTGTCGGGGGTCATTCCGCACCTCCTTCGCCTGTATTATCGCTGTCGGCTCGCCTCACCTCCGCCCACTTTCTGGGGTCTCGGTATCCGTCCACCTTGCACCGCTGACCGGGCAGCAGAATGGACGGGTTTGCCTTTGGCCTGACGACCCTGCACTGCGGACAATTGACGCCAAACTTGGCGCGGTCTTCTTTCCTAGCAGCCTTCAGGTCGTTGAAGTAATCGCCCATGTCCCCCATCACTTGCCCCCCTTGCCCTTGCAATCGCCTTCGTCGCTGGGCTTCAGCGACGCCGCTTGACGCTGCAATCCGCCATGCAGCCGACCCAGGCGGAAATAAAAGCCGATTAGACCGCTATAGCGTGTGATCCGAAACTTGGCCCATGAGCGCGGCGCATCCCATGCGCCCTTGCGTTCCATGCTTACGCTCATGCCAGCACCCACAGCGCCAGGGCTGTCCAGAATGCGATCCCGGCAAGCAGCAGCTCGCCAAGCATCAGGTGCGCGCGGTCGTCGTCCATGGTCATTTCATCACCTTCCAAATCGCCTTCGCCAGCCTTCTGATCGCCGCCTTATGCTCCGCGTCACTGATGACGCCGCGAATTTTCAAACGGCTAAGCGTCATTGCATCTTGCTGAAAATGATACGCTTCATTGTCATCCATTGACGGAAACTGCTCCTGAATGGTTGGCGCACCCCATCCAAATTTAATCGAGAACTTCGGCCCTTCCGTCACAGCACCACCCCAACATCCATCCTCATTCCTCCATCTCGCGGCACATCCAGGCCGCCCACCAGATCATCGGTATGGCCCAGAGCGGGCCGGTGATCGCCGGGATGATCCCGGCAAGCATCAACAGGCGAGGCGCGGGGATCATGCGATTAGGTCCCTGCGCAGCAGGCTCAGGGCTGTCGTGACCTTCGGCTTCAGTGTCTCGATGGCGTCGAGGATCAAGTTGATCTCCGCGAGCGTCGCCTTCGGCTTGTCGTATGGGCCACCGTTCACCAGAGTATCGATCTTCTGGAGCCATCTGGCGTGCGTGCTGGAACTCCAGGAGCCGCCCTCGTATTCCCAGGAGCAGCCGTCGGTGTGGTTGAAGGGGCAGAGCAGATCGTGCGCCCGCTTGGCCGTCGCTTTGAGTGGCTCAAGCCTCTCTGCATCCTCTTTCCGCTTGATTGCCTCCAGCCGATCCTTTGCGGCACGGGCAACCTTCTCAGCGTCCCTAAGCTGCGCCTCCAGAAGCTTCTTCTCTTCACTCATGTCTCTCTCCAGTCGTCCGGGATGCCAGCGCCGCGACGCTGGACACCGGGACGGCGAGTCAGCGCGTGACGTGCTTGACCGCCCACATGACCGCCTGCTCGGCATTGGTGATCGCCAGCGACAGTTCCCGGCTCTGGCCGATCTCCTGGCACTTGGCGATGAACGCCGCGCCCATGTCCTTCAGGGCCAGCATCTGTGCTTTCTCGTCGTCGCTCAGAACGCGATAGGTGTGGCGCACGGCGTTGTTCGCGGTGCGGTCGTCGGATGCGCTGTCAATGTGTTCGCTCATGTCGTTTCCTTTCGGTTGTGGTTGGTCAGTCGTTGCCGCGCGACGCGAACAGATCGTTCAGCGCCGAGGCGATGGCTTCGGACATGGCTTCCTGCAATGCCCGGTCGCGCATGGTGTCGGTGTGGCACATGAAAGCGATCTGCCCCGCGAAGCGCCCGTCCGGTTCGTGGATGTGGACGCCTCCGCCAACCACGCTTGAGTAAGCGCCGACCTTGGCTGTCAGTTTTCCAGCCATCTCAGCACCCACCGGGCGCGGGCTGCGTGGGTTCCTCGCTCAGGCAGTCGGACGATCCGCCGCCCGCGATCATCGCGGCGACGACGACGCCCAGCAGGATCAGCGGCAGGGCGTTGTTGCGGTCACGGACGACCGGCGCGGGTTCGGGTTCCTCGGCGATCACCGGGCCGCCAGCATGGGCGGGCGCGGCGAGAATGGCGGCAAGTGATGCTGTGAGGATCAGGTGTTTCATGGTGCGGGCCTTTCGATGAAAGCCCCCGACCGCGACATGCGGCCGGGGTAGTTGCGCGCGGCGGATGGATGACGCCACGCGAGGCAGGTCAGTTGTTGTCGCGGGCGAAGCCGGGGTCGAAGGTGTCGGGGTTGCCGTCCAGATCGGCGGCGTATTGGCTGCCAGCCTGGACGTTCCAGCCCTTCATGCCTTCGCAGAAGCCGCCATCGGCGGCCTGGACGTTCGAGTAGCCGCCCATGTCCACGATCTTGCAGCCGACCTGCTCCACATAGTCGGGCAGGCTGTAGGCGGCGCGGGTCTGGCGGGTGTCGGCCATGGCGGGCAGCGCCAGCATCACGGCGGCGGCGGTGATCATCAGGTGTTTCATGTCGTTCCTTTCGGGTTCGTTCGGCGGGGGTGCCGGGTGTCGTGCGGATCGCACGGGGAAGCGCGGGCTTGCCGGTGCGGTCCTACTCCTGATGTCGCAGGCGAACGTGCTCGATCGCGTGGCACGGAGCGCAGAGCCACACGACGAGCAGCGGGCGAGAATAGTCGGGGTGGTGTGCCTGCACGTTGGTTGCACCGCAGTCCCGGCAAGGCTCCTTCTGGAGAGTCCCGCAGACAAGGGCGCTTTCCACCGCCTTGTGCGCGCGGCGCTTTTCGGGGTGTTTGGCCTCCCAGGAACGATTGCGGGCGGTATTCTTGGATCCAGTCGGCTCGCTGGATGGGCGGCGCAACCCGAGTTGGTAAGCGCGCTGACGAACGGTCGAGTAACCTGCACCTAGGTCCCTTGCGATGTCGCGCCAGGGTCGGCCCGCATCGAACGCAGTGCGCAGGGCCTCATCCGAGAATTTGGAAGCTGGCATGTTTCGTCTCCAAAAGCCCCCGGCGCTGAGCGAGTCATTGACGCCGGGGGAAGGGTTACAGGGAGGATGTGCCGCGCCGATCCCCGCGCGACCGGGGATGCGGTCAGCCCTCCAGCGCCGCGTCGCGCTCGGCGATCTCGCGCATGATCTGGGCTTCAAGCTCTGGGTCGGTGGCGGTCGATGGGTTAGGGTCGAATGGCTCGTCAAGCGGCAGCGGGTTTGCCGCCATGCGAGCCAGCAGTTCGTCAGCCCCGGACGCGATGATCTTGCACTCGCCCATGACCGCAGGGGTCAGTTCTCCGGACGCGCGACAGTCCTTGCCCACGTCGCTGTTGAACCAGGCGCGGAAGGCATCGGTCCCCTTCTCTGCTGCGGCCTTGGCCTTTGATGCCGCATCGGTGGCCGGGCCGACATTTTTCGGCTGCTGCTTCGGTGGATCAGCGCGGCGGGGCGATCCGGCCAGCGGCTTGACCGTGTAGGGCGAGCGACGCGCTTTCGTCACGGTCAGGGCGAAAGTCATCTCCCCGCGAATGTCGCTCATGTGGCTGATGCGCAGGCCGCCGACCTGCATTCCGCCAAACGCCACCTTTTCGTCCCGATAGAGCGTCATGCTCCGCCCGACATACTGGCTTGCGTCCGGGCCCCATGCCTGCACCATGACACGGCGCATGGACTTGCAGGGCTTGTAGGGCTTGCCGTTGTCGCCCTCGAAGTAAACTGCGACGGGCTGTTCAGGGCTGTCCGGCGAGGCGGTGACGCGCTTGATCTGGATCGTGCGCGGGCCGCCGATTAGATCATCGGCGTTCAGCTGATCCGACTTCGGGACGATGGTGCTTGTCATGTCGATCACTGCTTCTGTCTCCCGTGATTTGCGTGGTAGCCATGCTGCTTTTCGGCCGCAGATCGGGCTGCGATGGCGTCTGTCAGGTCAGGAAAGGACCCAAGATCGACCTGCCGCCCGTTTACGGAAATCTTTGCGCGCCACCGGCCATCCCGTGAGTGCCAATGGACACCCGCTCGTCCCGACATGTTGTTCTTGTGCAGCGACTTGTTCTGCATGTTTCCAGAGCGCGTGACCGCGCGCAGATTCAGCCGCTGATTATTCAGGCCGTCACCGTCTATGTGGTCAGTCAGCATCCCTTCAGGTGTGCTGATGATCTGGCGGTGCATGAACACGGTGCGTTCTCTCTTGGGGGCAACCGTCTCAGACCTTGCGGCATAGACATTACCAGACTTTAGGCAGACGCGGGCGTGCCACTTCCACTGCGAAAGCCAAGCGAAGTCCGCGTCGTCCACCCTCGCCTCGTAGCCTTTGGTCAACGGGATATGCTTCACAGATGCATCTCCTGAATTTCCCGACGCTCCGTCGGGATCAGGCGCGCGCCGGATGCCAGCGCGGCGCGGTAGGTCTCGACGGCTTCCTGCACCTTCGCCTCAAAGGCGGTTGCGGCTTCCTCGAACCGTTCCTGCCATTCCAGATCGGGCAGGACGCGAATGACCGCCATGTGAAGCCCGTTCGAGTAGCTGCACAGGTCCAGCCATTGCCGCTCGGTCACCCAGAGCGCGGTCTGGCATTGCAGGAAGTATTCTTCCGGACAGGTGCCGCTGGTGAAGTGGTCGCAGATGGTCTGCACCTGGAACCGCTGGCGGCGCGATTTTGCCTCGCCCAAGCCATCAGATCCGACCAGCCAGTCAGGCGAATAGCCGACAGGGAAACCCAGCTTGCGGTTCACCACGAAGCCGACCGTCTGCGTTGCCGCGATGCACTGGTCATATGCCTGCCGCGCGAGGATCTCCTCGTCGTGCCCGCGCAGCATGTCATCGCTGATGAAGGTAGGTTCGACGTGCCCGCTGATGCGCTGCGCAGCCAGCTCCCAGACGTGAGCGCGCGTCTTGTCGTTCATCGCTGGCTTGCCGGTCGGGGTCATGATCAACCGGACCTCGGATGCCGTCAGCATCCCGCGGCGAAGGGCAAGCCATTCCTCGCTGCCCTGCTCGACGTGCGGGTGATAGATGATGTGCGAGGCGTCCAGCATCACCACCCCCACCCGGTCAGTTGCATCAGAAACGCGCCGCCGATCATCCCGCCCGCCACGATCAGCGGCCAGAGGTCGGCATGGCGGCGGATCACGTCGCGCGGGCGTTCGTTGATCCGGGCGTAGTTCGCGGCCATGCGGGCGTTAAATGCCTCGCGGTCGGCGTCGCACAGCGGGCGCGGCATCGGGCCGGGGTTCATTGGGTGGCCTCCACAACTGCGGTGTGATCGGCATTGGCGCGATATGCGACGCCTGGCTTGATGCCGCCCTCCCCGACATAGGCGGTCAGAACGCGGCGGCGGGAATTGACCCAGCGCAGGAAGATCAGCGTGGACCGGTCGCCCCCGGTCAGCGTGGACCCGTCGCCCCCGGTCAGCGCCAATCCGTGAATGGGGCCGGGACGCAGGCGGTGCAATTCGGCGGTAGCCTCATGTCGCGGGCCGAACGCGACGACGCGGCAGGACTGGAATTTGTGTTTCCCGCCCAGATCAACGGCGTCGGCGGCCTCGACGATCCACCAGATCGCGTCGTCATCGAATGAAAGGTGCGACGCTTGGCCTAGCCCGTCCATCAACCCGTGCAGGCCGTTGCCGCATTTCGGCGCCGGATCCCAATCCGGGGCCGTGACGGTCGCGCCGATCTCAAGCGGCCACTGGAAACCGCCATGGGAGCGACCTTCGGCGTCGGTGGTGCGGAGGAAAAGGTTGGTCATTCCGCTGCCTCCTTCGCGGGGATCATGCGCCGGGCGTCATCTTGCCACGCCCATACAGAACCGGCGTCCGTCACCGGGTCCGGCTGGTCTGCCGGATCGCGCACATACGGCATCGGCGGGGCGTCGAACTTGAAGGCGGCGAAGTCGGCGACGAAGGCGCGCAGGCAGGCGAGTTCGGCCAGCACGGCGTCGTGAACATCTGCGCTGACGTATTCCTTGCCGGTCGGCCCGTTCGGGTCGTCAAGCGGGCGGCGCGGCTCGGTGCGATAAACGCCGCTCTGATGCCCGGAAACTCCGGTTCCGTGCGGCCAAGTCCAAATGCGGGTCATTCCGTCATCTCCTCCTCAAAAGCCTCTGCAATCGCTTCGGCATGGGCGCGGATGGCCTCTGCGGAGCGGTCCAGGCGGTCGTTGCGGTCATGCGCGCCGAAGTCATAGCCAGCGGCTCCCCCGGCCAGATACGCGCCGATCAGCGCGGCCATGTCGCAGTCGCCTAGGATCTGCCGCGCGGCGGTCAGGACGATGGAAACGGCGTTCCGGCCCGCGACGCTCTGGCGGCTGATCATTGCCACGTCGGAGCCTTGCGACCATTCGTCTGCGATGGCCTCGGCATCTTCGACCAGCGCGGCGGCGGCGATCTGCGTCCGGCTGGACAGCGGCGGCGCGTCAAGCTGACGGCGCAGGGCGGTGATGGCGGTCATCACGCCGCCTCCTTCCGCGCCAGATCATCACGTAGCGCAACCAAGCTGCCGCGGACGCAGGCGTCTTTCCCATCGCGGTCGATCTTGGCAATTGCGCGATCAAGCGACTTGATGGCGGCGGCGCTGCTGCCTTCTGCGATCTGGCAGGTTGCGCGATGGAAGAAATCAAAGGCGGTCATGGCGGGTCTCCCTTTTGTGTTATCCGATACTGCCGGAAAGATTTTCCACGCGCAAGCAGAATACGCGGTTGCGTGCTGATTTTTTTTCCGGCAATGTGTGTGCATGAAAACCGCAGCAGACATCATCGACTATATCGGGCACGAAAGCATCAAGGCCGCGCTGTCGGTCCAAGATGATGCCGTGCGAAAGGCCAAGGCATCGGGCAAGCTTCCCGCGTCGTGGTATGACGCATGCGAACGCCTTGCCGGGCGCCCGCTTCCGCGTGATGCGTTCAACTTCAAGGGCGCCGCATGATCCGCCCGCCCGATCACATCCTTCAGCCTGATCCCCTGCCGCAGTTCATCGAATGGCCGCAGGCAAAGGCGCGCATCCGCTGGGCGCTGGCATGGGGCATCGGCATCGGCGCGGGCATCGGTTTCGCGGCTGGTGCTGCATTGACCTGAATTCGCGGCTGCGGGCGGATCTCCTCCCCCGCTGGACAGACGTGCCGGGGCGTCTCCGCAGCCGTGACCCCGGCAACCAACGATGGAGGGCCTTGGAATGGATGATGCACGCGAACGCCACCTGATCGCCATGGCGCGCACCCTGCGCTGCCGGGGCGAAATCGAAGGCTTCCGCGCGCAACTCCGCGCGCAGGGCGAGGCACCGACCGGCGACTTGATGGCCGCGCTGATCGAACGGGAAAGGACAGCCGCATGACCCTCACCTTCACCAGCCGCCGCACGCGCCCGCCCGTGCTGATCCTGACGCCCGCAATGCAGCGGGATGCCTTCCAGGCCGACCGGGACCGCGCGCTGCGCTGCAATCGGCGCGAGGTGGCCCGGATCGAGGCCGAGGCGCGGCAGGCGACGACCGAGGCGCTGCGGCGGGCGGTGGCTGGCTAACCACAGGTTGAATGAAACATTTTCGCAGGAGAGCGATATGGACGGATCGGACAGCGCCTACGCCATCGCGGCGGATGAACTCCGGCAGTTTGTCGAACGGATAGAGCAGCTGCGCGCCGAGATTGCCGACATCAAGGCGCTGGAGAAGGAGGTTTTCGAGGAACTGAAATCGCGCGGTTACATGAAGCGCCCGGTCCGCACGATCATCAAGGAGCGGGCCGAAAACCCGGAAAAGCGCGCCGAAGAGCAGGCGGTGCTGGAGATGTATCGCGCCGCGCTGGGGATGGCGTGATGGGAGCGCGTCTCGCCCTGGACCTGGGCACCAATACCGGCTGGGCCATATGCCGAGACGGCGTGACCGTCAGCGGAACCGCCAGCTTCAAGGTCGGCCGATACGAAGGCGGGGGCATGCGCTACCTGCGCTTCCAGCAGTGGCTGGACGAGGTGACGCGCGAAGGCTTCATCGACAGCATCTGGTTCGAGGAGGTCCGTCGTCATGCGGGGACTGACGCGGCCCACGTCTACGGCGGTCTGCTGGCCACGCTGACGGCATGGTGCGAACACCGGGGCATCCCCTATTCCGGCGTGCCGGTCGGGTCGATCAAGAAGCACGCCACCGGCAAGGGCAATGCGCCCAAGGAGGCGATGATCGCCGCGGCCGTGGCGCGCGGGTTCAGCCCGGCGGATGACAACGAGGCGGACGCGCTGGCGCTTCTGCACATGGTCGAGGCGGGGGACGCATGACCCCCTGGCTCGCATCCTTCACCCGCCGCTGGCACTGCAACCCTGCGCTGGCCCACACCCAGGACCCGGTGGCAGCACATTCCGCGCGCATGGGCATCCTGGCCCTGCACTTCTGGGGGGATGGCGCAAGCCGTGAGCTGTTGGTCGCCTGCTTGGCCCACGACCTCGGCGAGCACGCCACGGGCGATGTGCCTTTGGCTGCCAAGTCCGACGGCACCCTGCGAAGCGCGCTGGACCGGCTGGAGGAAGCCGCCCTGCGCGGCATGGGCATGGCCTACAGCCTGAGCGCAGACGACGCGCGCCGCCTCAAGTTTCTCGACAGACTCGACGCTTACCTCTGGGCCGAGCATCACGCGCCGCACGTCATGCACCGGCCGGATTGGCTCTGCGCCATGCAATGGCTTCGGGCAGAGGCGGCGGCTTTGCAAGTGGAGTTGCCCCTATGACCCATTCCAATCCCCATCCGGGCGATGACGCCCCGATCCGCCGCCGGTCGGAAACCGGCAGTCCCAGCGGCAAGGAGACCGCTTCCGTACCTGACCAGGCGTCTGCGCCTGTCCGTCAAGCCCCGGTGGCGAGTGGTGTCGCGGCCGGGGCAACGCGGGGCAAGCAGCTGACTGTGGCCGAGTTCCGGCGCCTGTGGATGGACACGTCGATCAGCGTCGTGGAGATCGGCCGGCGCCTGGGTATCTCGGATCGCGCGGTGCACGACAGGGCAAAGGCGCGGGGCTTGCCGAAGAGGCCAAGGAAGCAGCCATTCAAGATGCTGCACGATCACGGCAAGCTGGTCGCGCTTTATCGGTCGGGACTGAGCCTGAACGCGGTTGCCATGGTGGCGAAGTGCTCCCGCAACACCGTCCAGAGGGCGGTGAGGGACGCCGGGGTCGAGGTTCGGCCGCGGCAGAAATCCGTAGAGCAGGACAAGATCGCGGCATTCCTTCTCGGCATGAAGGCAGCCGAAGAACAAGCCGCGCTGCGCATGGCCGAGATGACCGACGGGTTCCAGCCGAACCGCTGGCCGAAAGGGAGGGCGGCATGAGCAGGCCCCGCACGACCCACGCGCCATACCATAAGATATGCAGCCATCCTGGGTGCAGCGTCCGCATGAACCGGGGCAGCCACACCTACGATGTGGGCCTCTGCAAGTCCCACGGCGGGCAGATCAAGGGCCGCGCTGTGGATCTGCCGCGGGAACCTGAAGCGCCAACGCAGCGGCCCGGAATCCGCGTGGTCGAGGTGGCGACGATGCCAGCGGGCGGCAGCGGATCGACGGGCGGCCAGGCGCGAGTGAGCGTTGCGCGGGAGCCGTGGTTGTCGATCGGCGCGGCGGCGGCAAGCCTTGTCGGAAAGGCGGTGCGGTAGTGAACGAGATAACCCATTTGCGCAAGGATACCATGCCCGCCTCGGTCGAGGCAGAGCAGCAAGTGCTGGGCGAGATGCTGCTGACCAACTGCGAGGGGCCGGGCTACAACGCCGCGATGCGCGCGGGCGGATCGTCGCTGTTCTTCGACCCGGTGCACCAGCGCATATTCGAAGCCTGCCACACCAAGGCGACGCAGGGCTTCCTTGTGTCTGCCGTTACGGTGGCCGACGTGTTCCGCGAAGATCCCGGCCTGCGGGAACTTGGCGGGCCGGGCTATCTGGTGCGGCTGGCTGGAACCGTGCTGGGCCGCGGCGACGGCGGGCACTACGTCAACATGCTGGCCGACCTCAAGCGCAAGCGCGACCTGATTGCGACCTTGAACGAGGCCCAGGCTGCCATAGCCCAGGGCAAGGACGAGGCCGACGTGATCGCCGCGCGCCTGGAGGCTGCGCTGATCAACGCCGACCCGGTGGGCGTGTCGCGGCCAGTGTCGCTGGCGCAGGCCCTGACGGGGGCCACGGCGATGATCGCGGCCGCATACCAAGGCGACGACGGCGGCGCGCTGCGCACCGGACTGGCGGCGCTCGATGCCATCGTGCCGGGCTTCTACCCCGGCGAACTGATCCTTCTTGGTGGGCGCCCGTCCATGGGCAAGTCGGCCGTCGCGTCCTGCATCGCCACCCGGGCGGCAAAGGCCGGGTTGGGCGTGTGCATCGCAAGTCTGGAGATGACCCCGGAAAGCATGGCTATGCGGATCGTCTCGGAGGCGACGGCCAACCACGGTGTCGGCGTCAGCTATGCCGCGATGCGCAAGGGCGACATGAGCGAGGCCCAGATGCGAGCCGTGATCGAGACGACGCAGCGCGACCTGGCCGACCTTCCGATCCACTTCCTGCCGCCGTCCTACCGCGACATCGGGGCCATCTTCGCAGGGGTCAAGCAGGTCAAGCGGCGCATGGGCGGGAACCTCGGGCTGATCATCGTGGACTATCTCGGCCTGATCCGCGGCGACGGAAAGAGCCGCTACGAGGAAATCACCAACATCAGCATCGCGCTAAAGGGCATGGCGCTGCAGATGGGCGTGCCGGTGCTGGCCCTCTCGCAACTTTCCCGTGCCGTCGAGAGCCGGGACGACAAGCGGCCTCAGCTTTCCGACCTGCGCGAATCCGGCCAGCTGGAACAGGACGCCGATGCCGTGCTGTTCTGCTACCGCGACGAATACTACCTGGAGCGTGAACGCCCGCCAGAGGACGATCTGGACCTGTTCGCCAAGTGGCAGGATGCCAAGGAAGCCGCGCGCAACCGGCTGGAGATCATCGTCGCCAAACAGCGCCAAGGCGAGATCGGAACGGCTCACATGATGTTCAACCCGGCGCTGAACGTGATCTGGAACGAGGCGGGGAGATTCCGGCGGTGAGCGTTAAATGGATGTCGTGGGTGTGGGAAAACGGCCCGAGGGACGGAACGGATGCGCTGGTCCTGCTTGCCCTGGCAGACTTCGCAGACGACGCTGGGCGGTGCTATCCGTCCATGCGGACGATAGCCAACAAGGCGCGCATGACAGAGCGCGGAGCGCAGAAGGTCATCCGTCGCCTGGAGGCCGCGGGGTGGGTTTCCGTATCAACCGGGAACGGTCGACACGGATGCAATCAGTATCGAATAGAGGCGAAAAAGGGCGAACACGGGACAGGGTTTAAGGGTGAAAAAACCCCGAACAAGGTTCGCCCCGAACACGGTTCACCCCGAACGGGGGAGCAGAAACCCCGAACACGGGTGCAAGAAACCCCGAACGGCGGTTCACCCGAACCGTCAAGAACCATCATTAACCATCAGCGGCAGCCGCGCGAGGCTGTCGCAGACATGACCCACCGCGAGCGCCTTCTCGTGGCAATGGGCGTCGATCCGGTCTCCCGGATGAACGGGCCAAATGGGAAAATCCTCGGAACCGTTGCCGATATGGCCGAGGTTGCCAAGTGGTCCGAAATGGGCCTGTCCGAAGATGACCAGTGCCGTCTGGTCGCTGAACGGTTCGCTGCCATGCGAGCTAAGAACCAGAGCTTCGCCGTAAGCCGGTTCGCTTACTTCACCGGGGCCATGGCCGACCTCGCCGCAGCGAAGGCCAGCCCCATCCCGCCTGGAACCGCCAAGGCGCAGCCGGACGAACGGGCGGCACGGATGGCGCGTTACGACAAGATCGCGAGGAAAGCATGACCAGCAAATCCGCCCGCCGCCGCGCCAAGCGCGCCCGCCAGATCACCTTGCCGGGCGGCGAGGCCGTGCCAGCGCCGGTCGTCCAGGGCACACGCACCGACCTCAAGCCGAAGGAAGACCCGATGCACGTCGTCACCATCGCACGCCAGCGTCGCACCGGCATCGACGATCCGCAGGACGCCCGCCAGCCCATCTGCGGGACCGACATGGGCCTGTGCATCCGCTTCCTCTCCACCGGCGACGACCGGGCGCAGCTGGTCAACGCCTGGGCCGCGCTGTCGGCCGCGCATCGCAACTACCGCACCCTGATCATCGGACAGACCGGCGATCCCCAAGGCGCAGCAATCCCGATGCTGCCAGAGCCGATGGAAACCGATCCTTCGTTGCGGATCGACCTGCGGACGCAGGCCCAACGCGAAGAAGCCGCCAGGCGCGCATGGCATGACTGGTGGGGCCGCATCAAGGCGCTGCCCGTGCCGTCGCTGCGGTGGGCCATCACCGGCGCGCTGGACGGCTTCATGGGCGAGGGGCAGTTGTGGCGCGACAAGCAGCCGACGACCACTGGACGCGCCGCCGTCCAGGCGTTGCGGATGCTTGCCGCCGAACAGGTCGCAGGAGCGCGCTACAGGGGCCTTTCGTGACTTTTCCGATGCTGGGACAGCGGAAAGCAGACATGGGCATTGGGAGGGCCTCTGCGGGCCTATGCGGATGTGGTGTCTGGATACCGCGCTGTGCTTGACAGGTGTCCGAGACGGTGGCACACTTCTGAAAATCGCAAGCGGTCTGCCACAGAGGCGGGCCGCTTTCTCATTTTCACTGAAAGCAGAGAAAGCGCATGGGCAACCCATCCCCGAATATGGAGGGGCTTAAGCCTTTCCAGCCGGGGCAATCCGGAAACCCAGGCGGAAAGACAGCAGAGCAGCGCAAGGCAGAGGTCGAAGCGGCCGAGATCGCTGCGACCCTGCGCCTTGGCGCGCTGCGCAAGCTGGCCGAGCGCATCGCCAATGGCGAAATCGACCCGGACGAGATCGTCACCGGCGACAACCTCCGCCTGTTCAAGGACAGCGAGGACCGCGCGCACGGAACGCCGAAGGCGGCCATCGACCATACCAGTTCCGACGGCAGCATGGGGCCGACGCGCATCATCATCGAGGCCGCAGCGGATGACGACAGCGAGGGTGAAGCTTCCGCCTAAGCTGGCAAGGCTCTACAGCAAGCCGCGCGGGGCTGTCCTAGCAAGCGGCGACCGGCTGCAATATCGGGCAAGCTTCGGAGGGCGAGGGTCAGCCAAGTCGTTCAGCGCGGCGAAGATGGCGGCAATCTGGGGCTATGCCGAGCCGCTGCGCATCCTCTGCGCCAGGGAGTTCCAGGTCAGCATCGCGGAGAGCTTCCACGCGGAACTAAAGGCGGCAATCGCGTCTGAGCCATGGCTCGAAGCGGCATACGACGTGGGGCGCGACTACCTGCGCGGCCACAACGGGACGGAGTTCATCTTTCGCGGACTGCGGCGTAACACGCAGTCCATCAAGTCGTTGGCTCAGATTGATCTGACCATCGTAGAGGAAGCAGAGGACGTTCCCGAGGAAAGCTGGCTGGCTTTGGAGGCCACGGTTTTCCGTCAGCCGCGTTCTGAGTTGTGGGCGATATGGAACCCGCGCGATGAAGGATCGCCGGTTGATCGCCGGTTCCGACAGTCGCCGCCGTCAAACGCGCTGGTCGAAGAGGTCAACTGGTCCGACAACCCGTTTTTCCCCGTCGGCCTTCGCAAGCTGCGGGCGAGGGAGCAAGAGCGGCTTGACCCCGCCACATATGCCCACGTCTGGGAAGGTGCCTATCTGGTCAACTCCGACCGGCAGGTATTCCAGAACAAGCTGCGGGTCGAAGAGTTCACGCCGGGCGAAGGATGGGACGGGCCGTATCTTGGCGTTGACTTCGGGTTCCGGCCCGACCCGCTGGCGGCGGTCAAGGCATGGGTCCATCAGGACAGGATCTGGCTGGAACGGGAAGCCTACGGGCAGAACGTGGAAATCGACGCGATGGCGCAATTCATCGCGGAGCGGATACCTGACTTCGCAAGTTACACCTCGCGCGCAGACAGCGCCGAACCCAAGACGATCAGCTACGCCCGCCGCAACGGCTTGCCCCGGATGGAGCCAGTCAAGAAGTGGCCTAACAGCGTTCAAGAGGGCGTCCGGTTCCTGCGCGGCTTCCGTGAGGTCGTCATCCATCCGCGCTGCAAGGGCAGCCTGCGGGATTTCAGGCTCTACAGCCACAAGACCAACACGGCGGGCGACGTTCTGCCGGATCTGGAAGATGCGAACAATCATGCAGTCGATGCGCTGCGATACGCCCTCGCCCCTCTGATCAAGGGGCGGAATGAGGCGATCACCACCACGATTGCGGGGTTCTACTGATGGGCGTTGAAACGAAACACCCGCAATACACGGCGGCCCGCGCCTATGACTGGCGGCTGATGCGCGATGCGATGGACGGCGAAAGCGCGGTCAAGGCGCGCGCGGAAACCTATCTGCCGATGCCGTCCAGCTATGCGGCGATGAGCGACAGCGGCAAGGATGCCTACGCGGCATACAAGGGCCGGGCCGAGTTCCCCGAGCTGGTCGCGCCCGCCGTCTCGGCGATGGTCGGCGTTGCACACGCCAAGGAGATCGGGATCGAACTGCCCGCCGGGCTGGAATACCTGTGGGAAAACGCCGATGGCGATGGCCTGCCGCTGGAGGAAATGCACCGCCAGATCACGCGGGAACTTCTGGTCATCGGTCGGCATTGCGTCCTTGCAGACGCACCGGAAACCGGCGGCGAGCCTTACCTCGCCAGCTACAGCGGCGAACGGCTGATCAACTGGGATACGGATTTCTTCGTCCTGGACGAATGCGGCTTCGTGCGGCGCGGGACTGACTGGCAAGAGGTCAAGCAGTGGCGCGTTCTGGAGTTGGCGGATGGCCGCTACGTCCAGACCGTCTACGGGCAGGACGCCGCCACCATCGAGGGGCAAGCCGCGCCTGCCGCAGCCGGTGCCCGTGCGCTGGACTTCGTGCCTTTCGCCTGTGCCTCTGCCGTGGACCTGCGGCCGGAGATCAGAACACCGCCGCTGATCGGCGTCGCCCGCGCGGCCCTGTCGATCTATCAGCTGGACGCGGACTATCGCCACCAGCTCTACTGGTCGGGGCAGGAAACGCTGGTCGTGATCAACGGCCCGCCGCCGTCGGCAGTGGGTGCCGGTGCCTGCATTGCCATCAGTGGCGCGGAGGGCATGGCACCGGACGTGAAATACGTCTCGCCGAACTGCGCCGGGATCGACGCTCACCTTCGGGCCATCGAGGACAAGCGCAAGGCGGCGGCCCATGCCGGGGCCAAGCTGCTTGAGCAGACGGAAACCGGGCAGGAAAGCGGCGAGGCCCGCAAACTGCGGTTTCAGTCCGAGACCGCGACGCTGCAAAGCATCCTGCGCAGCGCCTGCGGCCTCTTGGAAATGGGCCTGCGCTTCATCGCGCAGATGAAGGGCCTGGACGCATCCACCGTCACTGTCAGCGTCCCTGACAGCCTGATGGACGGCACGATGAACCCGACCGAGGCGCAGGCTCTGATGCGTGTCTGGCTTGAGGGCGGGATCAGCTACCCGACCTTCTACGCCGCGTTGCAGAAGGGCGGCATTGCCAGCCCGGAGCGCGACGACGAAGCGGAATATGCGCTGATCGAGGCCGAACGCGACCGCCGCGACGGCCTGATGAGCGATCAGGAAACCGGGGCCGATGGCCTCATTCCCCAGGGCGATGCCCAGTAAACCAAGGAACGAGCGATGCTCAAGACTGTCGTTGATACCCTCGACGGCCTCGATGAGGCTGTGAAACCGTTTTACGCCGAAGCCGATGGCAAGTTCGTCTTGCAGGTGGAAGGCGTGGATGCCCACCCCGACGTTGCCAACCTGAAATCCGCTTATGAGCGGGTGAAGGCCGACAAGGAAGCCGCGAAGGCGGCCGAGAAGAAGGCCAAGGACGACCTGGCCGCCGCACTCAAGGACAAGCCCGACGCCGACGCGCTGGTGAAGCTGCGCGACGAGTTGGAGGGCAAGATTGCCGCGCTGACGACCGAGCGCGACACCTTCGCCAGCAAGCTGACCGCGACCACGCGGGACCGGCAGCTTCAGGAAGCCTTGCAGGCCGCGCACGTCACCGAACCCGCCTTCATCAAGGCCGCAACCGCCATGCTGGCGGGGGCAGTCAAGATGGACGGCGACAAGGCCATTGTCGAGACCGACATGGGGCCGCTGGGCATCGCGGATCACGTCAAGCGCTGGGTCGCATCCGAGGGCAAGGCTTTCGTCACCCCGCCCGCAGGCGGTGGCGCGAAGGGCAAGGACGGCAGTGCAGGCAAAGTCACCGGCAACCTTGGCGGCTCCAAGGAGGAGCGCTTGGCTGCCATTGGAAACATGATCGGCGAAGGCTGATCGAGCAGCAAGGAAACGCCAAATGGCACTCACTGACATGAAGGTCTTTGACCGCTACGTCGCCTCCGCGACCATCGAAACGCTGGCGCAGATGGTGGAGAAGTTCAACGCCGCTTCGGCCGGGGCGATCACCCTGACCACGCAAGGCTTTGAGGGCGACTACATCCACGAGCAGATGTGGAAGTCGATCCACTCGGCACAGCGCCGGGTGAACCGCTACGCCACCAACACCACGGCCAGCCCGACCGCCATGGCGGAACTGCGGGAGACCGGCGTCAAGGTCGCGGGCGGCTTCGGCCCCATCTCCTGGGAGCCTTCGCAGTTGACGTGGATGCAGAAGAACACGGCCGAGGCCGTGGAAATGGCATCGCGCAACCTCGCCGAAGCGATCATGAAGGACCAGCTGAACAGCGCCATCGCGGCCCTGTGCGCGGCCATCGCCAACAACTCGAACACCCGGGTTGAACGCACCACGGGCAGCACGGCGTCGAAGATCACCTATTCGATGCTGAACGAGGCGCATGCGAAGTTCGGCGATTCCTCGGCGAACATCGTGGCGAACGTGATGGACGGCGCGACCTATCATGCGCTGATCGGTCAGAACCTGACCAACTCCAACCGCCTCTTCGAAGCGCAGGGCGTGACCATCGTTGACATCCTCGGCAAGGCCGTGATCGTCACCGATGCCCCGGCGCTGAGCGTGGCGGCGGTTGTCGTGTCGCCGACCGCCCCGGCGAAGAGCCGCGCCCTTGGCCTCGTGGCCGGTGCCGCGACCGTCTATGACGGGTCGGACCTGATCACCAACACCGAAGTGTCGAACGGTGCGCAGCGGATCACCGCGACGTTCCAGGCTGACTACACCTTCGGGCTGGCGATCAAGGGTTACAGCTGGGATACCGTCTATGGCGGCAAGTCGCCTTCGGATGCTGCGCTGGCGACTGGGTCGAACTGGGACCGCATCGCTACGTCTGACAAGCACACTGCAGGCGTGATTGCGACTGGCCTCGCGTCCTGATCTTAGCAGGTGGGCGGCTTCGGTCGCCCACTCACCAAGCGCAGGGGTGACTAATGAAAGACGATCTGCCCATCTGGTATGAGCCGCACCCGGTGACGCCCGAACGAAAGCGGGAAATCACGGCAAAGGGTTACCGGATCATCGACGCGGCATTCGACCCGGCACGCATCAACGCGCCGAAGCCCGATCCTGTCGCGGTGGACGAAATGCAGCGCGCCGATCTGGCGGCGGCACTGCGGGAACGCGGCCTGCCCGCAACCGGGCGGCTGCAAGAGATGCGCGAGCGGCTGAAGGCGGCGGGATGACCGTCGCCCTGTGCCTCGGGGCCGCCGAGTGTCTGGACGAGGATCTGAATGCCGCGCTGGCGCTGTGTGAGCCTGATTTCATCATCGCTTGCAACGACGCCATCCCGCACTGGCCCGGCAGGCTGGACGCGGCGGTATCGCTGCATTGCGACCACCAGCACGCCCGGCGCGAGTTGCGACGGGAACGGGGATACCCTGAGCCGGACGAATGGCTGGTCGCGCCAAACCGTGACGCGGGCTGGCAAAGCTTGGTTGACCACCTGATGCCGGGAATGAGCATCAGCGGATCAAGCGGGCTGTTCGCGGTCAAGGTGGGGCTTTTCGACTTCGGGGCCGACAAGGCCATCATCGCGGGGATGCCGCTGGACCCGACGCTGCATTGCGACGGGCGCACGATCTTTACCTGTGCTTGGACCTTCCGCGACGCATGGCGCGAGATACCGGATCGGATCAAGCCGCGTATGCGTTCCATGAGCGGATGGACCGCACAGTTTCTGGGTCGGCCGGACAAGGAGTGGCTGGAATGCTGAGTTACACCACCCCGGCCGTCACCCCGACCGAGGCCACCGCCTACCTGATGGCGGCAGGCGTCACCGGCTGGCCCGTCTTTGCGACCGAGCAGGCGCAGGCGATCCTGCGGGGGCAACGCTACGTCGCCGCGCGGTTCAACGGGCGGTGGCTGGAAGAATGGACGACGCCGCCCGACGAGGTGCTGCACGCGATCTGCGAGGCGGCGCTGATCGAGGCGCGGGAGCCTGGCAAGCTATCGCCCGTGTCCACCCCGGCAACGGACAAGGTGCTGACGGGGCTTGGCAAGCTGACCTGGGAGCGCGTCAAGGGCGCTGGCGGGGCTGATGCCTACGTTCCACGCCTTGCCGCTGTGGAGGGCCTTCTGTCGGCTCTGGTGACGCCTGCGACGGGCGGTGTCAGCTTCCTGGCGAGGGCGTGATGGCTGAGAACTGGACCGCCATCGCCCAAGAGGCCGCCGCCGCCATCGCATCGGTGGGCTTCCCTGCCGTGCTGGAAATCCCGGACGCTTCGACCCGATCGGAAGGCGGCAGTTTCACGACCGAGGCGATCACTGTCATTGACGACATGATCACGACGCGCGACGCTGGCGGGATGGTGACGGGGGCCACGCGGGTTCTGATGATGCAGGCGCTGGCGACCGCGCCGCAGAAGGGCTGGCGGGTGAACGTGCGCGGGCAATGGCATCGAATCGCCCGTGTCATGCCACTTGCACCGGGCGGCGTTGACCTGCTGTTTGAAATCGAACTGGAGGGCTGACCATGGCGCGCATCCCGGCCGACCTGCAACGCCAGATCGACGCGCTTGAGCCGGTCATCCGCGACGCCTTCCTGCGGTCCATCGCAGACATTCGATCAGAGGCGCAGTTGGCGCTTGTGGTGGATGCGCTAGAAGCGGGGGACGCGCAGCGCCTCATCGCGGTCCTGAACCTCGATCCCACGTTCTTCGCGCCCTTGGACCGCGCAATCCAGAGCGCCTACATCGAAGGGGGCGTCCGGGCACTGACCGGGCTGCCGGTCATTCCAGACCCGGCAACCGGGGGAAAGTCGTAACCCGCTTCGACGCGCGTAACCCGCGCGCGGAGCGGTGGTTGAGGGACTACAGCGGGAACCTGATCGAGGGGATCGTAGAGGACACGAAAGACGCCGTGCGGGCCGTTGTGGAGGCGGGGCAGATCGACGGGCGCAACCCTAGATCAACGGCGCTGGAAATCGTCGGGCGCGTCAATCGTGTGACCGGCCAGCGCGAGGGCGGGATCATCGGCCTGAACTCGCAACAGACCGACGCCCTGATCCGGGCGCGGCGTGAACTGGAAAGCGGCAATCCGGCCCAGTTGCGGAACTACCTGACCCGCGCGCGGCGTGATCGGCGCTATGACCGGATCGTGGAGAAGGCGATTGCGGACGGAAAGCCGGTGTCGCGGGCTGACGTGGACCGGATCACCGGGCGATACAAGGACCGGCTGTTGCAGCTGCGCGGCGAGACCATCGCCCGCACCGAAACACTGGCAGGGCTGAACGCCGGGAAAGAGGAAGGCATCAGGCAGCTGATCGACAGTGGCAAGGTCCCGCGGTCGCAGGTCAAGAAGATCTGGCGCGCAACTGGGGACAGCCGCACCCGCGACAGCCATATGGCGCTGGACAAGGCAGAGGCAGGCATCGACGAGGCGTTCGTATCGCCGCTGACCGGGGCGCGGATGCTGTTCCCGCACGACACAAGCCTTGGCGCACCGGCAAGCGAGACGATCCAATGCCGGTGCTACTACGAGATCAAGATCGACTATTTCGCGCCGTTCCGCCGCTGATCAGTCGCACAGGAACAGGTAGTTGAACGTGTCATAGTTCCCCGTGTTGGGGGATGCGCTGACATACTTCGCGCCGGGGCAGATTTCCCGTGCCTGGGCGATCATCGCGGCGGTCGGGCGCGCGCCTGACCCGTCAGACGAAAACGCGCCCTCAATCGTAACGGCTCGCGACCCGACTTCGACCACATGGCCGCGCGTGTCTTCCGGGACGACGCAGGCGGCAAGGAACGGCAGGGCAAGCAGGGCAAGACGCATTCGGTATTCCTCCACGAAAGGCCCCGAGATGAGCACGTTTACCGCGCAGATCAAGGCTTTCGCCGAGAAGTCACAGGAAAAGATCGAGGCTGTTGTAAAGCAGTCGGCGCAGGAAGTGCTGAGTATCGCATCAGAGACGGGGCCAAGTAACGCCGTGAAGCCCAAGAAGAACTTGGGAGCGGGCGGAACGGGGCGGATGCCCGTGGATACCGGATTCCTGCGGGGCAGCATGATCGCTGAACTCAACGGCGCTGTTGTGGCGGGTGGGGACGGTGCGTTTGCTTTGGCGGTCGGCAGTATGGACCTTGGGGACGTGATCTTCGCAGGTTGGACTGCGAATTACGCCCGCCACGTTGAATATGGCACTTCAAAGATGGCGGGGGCCTTTTTTGTGCTGAACGCAGCGCAGCAATGGCAGGACATCGTCGCCCGCAATGCAGAAATGTTGAGGAACCTGTGACCACATCCGCAACCCATGCCGCCATCAAGGCCCGGATCGAGGCGATGACCTTCTCGCCCGCGATCCCCGTGGCATGGCCGAACAAGGACTATACCCCGACCGGGGACCGCTTCCTTCAGGTGGCGATCATCCCGGCCCCGACGCAACGCATGACGCTGGACGCCCTGCATCGCCGGGCCGGTTCCATCGTCATCACGGTCGCCAGCAAGCCGAACAACGGCAGCGGCGAGGGCGACGGGCTGGCCGATGCGGTCG